>JACXTT010003461.1_pt1 | contig 24238 bp, 12 predicted proteins | sample 9270951 | NCBI WGS metagenome assembly JACXTT01 (sample SAMN15532306, study PRJNA645909) | rock metagenome | isolation source: weathered quartz diorite | place: Puerto Rico | collected 2017-06-21
GGGCGGTATTTGCGGATCAGTAGAATCAATTGTGCCCGCAGTTCGTTGAGCGGTACCGAGTCCGTGTGGTCATTGCGCCAGTTCAGGCTGATGACCTCCTTCATGCCCAGATAGCGCACCGCTTCAACCGCCTCGCGATGGTTGATGATGTTGTTCTCGGCCCAGCCGAACGATCCGTCCTTCTCGTCGTTGGTGACTCGGACGTAGTAGCCCGTGTAGCCGGCATCCACGAATTTCGCAATCAGTCCTCCGAAGGCGTATTCCCACGTGTGGTCATCATGATGGGGCAGAATGACCAGGAACACCTTGCCCGGCGGAACGTGTCCGAGAGGCAGCTTCTCAGCTAAGAGAGCAGCGCAGCAGAACGCCACAAGGCACGCCGTCGCCCCAAGGTGAGTTCGCATTGGAAGATGATGATGATAACACGCGAGTCGTTTTCTGCGTGATAATTGTCGCAGTGTTATTCAGAATTTGCGCCGGGCTGATATTCTGTTGGGCCACTCTGGGCCGCGCTGCGGAAGTGAATCAGCGAATACTGGTAATCACCGCCCATGCGGGGGATTATCTGATCGGCGCCGGGGGAATGCTAGCCGGGCTGATCGACCAGGGTCGCGAAGTGACCGTCATCCAGGTGACCAACGACGAAAAAAACTCGGATGGCCTCGATCCGGCGGAGACACAAAAGGCCAACCGGGAGGAAGGGCGACAAGCGGCTCGATTGTTGGGCGCCCGCGAGGTGGTCGGCCTGGGTCACAAGAGCGGCGAGCTCGGTTATATCTCCAGTACCGAGCTGCGCAGCGAAATCTTCGGACTAATCCGCTATTTCAAGCCCCAGGTGATGGTGATCCCCGATCCTTACATTCACTACGACGAGAACCGGGACCATTTCTACGCGGGCAAGATGGCCGAGGAAGCGTGGGGTTATAGCGGCGGTGGTATGTTTGGTCCCGAGCTGGAAAGGATGGGACTACAGCCGTACGGCGCTCCTGAAGTTTACTACTATGCCATCGGGCGTCCCTACCGACCAGGCGAAGGCGGCGACGAACCGGCGCGATTCCGGCCCGTTGACATCAGCGCCACCTTCGACCGCAAGTTGAGGGCAGTCCTCGCACTACGCACCACCAACCGGCTCTATGGCGCCGAGACGCGGCGGCGGCTCACAGATGCCGGCCATCCCGATCCACGGCTGACGCAAATGAATGACAAGTCGATCGATGCCTTGGTGCGGGCCTACCTCGAGGAATTGGCATCAGCCATCGGGAAAAAGCACGGCTTCCGCTATGGAGAGGAATTCAATTACGTCGGGGTCGCTCGCGGCCTGCCGGAACACGTTCTCGAGAAGATTCGGCCGCACCGTTGACCCGAATAGGAACCCCGCAGAATAGGGCAGAACAGGAACCCCTCGACAACTCTCGCTCTCGACATCTCGGCAACTCTCGCTCGGCAACTCTCGCCTTGACACTTCTCGGTTGCTGTGATAGCCTCTGCCGCAATTCCCAAGGAGGTTTTGTATGCTCCCCGGACTCGTACGGCGGTGCCATCCGTTGTTGGCCGTTCTCGTCACTTTAGCGGCTGCAATTTCTCTGCATGCCGATGTCACCGGCTCCATCCTGGGCGTTGTTACAGACTCGTCAAGCGGGGTGCTGGGCGGGGTCCAAGTCGTAGCTACGAATCTGGAGACCGGCCTTAGCCGGACAGCTTCATCCGACCCTACGGGCCAATACCGGCTCCTGGCGCTTCCCGTCGGACACTATAAGGTTGAGGCGACGCTCGCCGGCTTTCAGAAGTTTTTGAGCACGGGTGTGGAGCTGACCGTCAATGAAGAACTCCGGGTGGATATCGTCCTGCAAGTGGGAAGTGTGGAGCAGGCGGTCGAGGTGAAGGCGCTCCCGATTCAGGTCGAAACTACCAGCACTCAGCTAGGCGACGTGATCGGCGAACAGAAACTCCTCTCACTGCCTCTGAACGGTCGTAGTTATATCGATTTGCTAGGACTGCAGGCAGGAGTGATTCCCGTGACTGCAAGCTCCATTCAACAAGACCGTCCAGTTTCCGGGAACCTCTCGGCCGGCAACCTCTCGGTAAATGGGCAGCGGGAAACTGCCAACGCTTTTCTGGTGAACGGCGGCGATGTGAGCGAGGGCAGAAACCTGGGAGCCTCCGTGATTCCTAACCTGGACTCGGTGGCGGAGTTCCGGCTCATCACCAACTCATTCGAGGCGGAATATGGAAAGTTCAGCGGCGCTGTCATGAACGCGATAACCAAATCGGGGAGCAACGGTTTCCATGGCTCTGCTTTTGAATTTCTCCGCAACGACCAACTGGATGCGAGGAATTTCTTTGATCCGGATAGAGGGGCTTTCAAGCGCAACCAGTTTGGTTATGCCGTGGGAGGTCCATTCCTCAAGAACAAGCTGTTCTGGTTTACCGACTACCAGGGGACGAGAGAGGTTCGCGGCCTCTCCACCGGTTTCGTGCAGGTTCCAACTGTGGCCGAACGCAGTGGAAACTTCGCGTGACTGAACGCATTTTTGGACTCTTCCGGAAATCCAACCACCGTGAATGGACCGTATTGGGCGCAAGTGCTGACGCAACGCCTGGGATACGGTGTGCAAAATGGGGAACCTTACGGCCCTGCCGGCTGCACTCTGACGTCCGAATGTGTGTTTCCCGGCGGTGTGATCCCGCAACGGGCTTTTTCTAAACCGGCCGTAGGAATCCTGCCCTTTATTCCCGTGCCCAACATCGGCGCCAACCTCTATTCAACCTCTGGCCAAAACCAACGTACTGTAGACGACAAGGCCGGACAAAGGGTCGACCTTCTCAATCAGCTCACCGGAAGCTGGTTCTTCTATTACTTTTTTGACCAGGCGAGCGTTAATAGCCCGTTTGGAGGTAATAACATCCCTGGATTCGCAACCGGGACTCCCAGAAGGGCACAGCAGGCCGTTCTCAGCAACACTCATGTGTTCGGCCCTACTGCCGTCAATGAGGCCCGGCTCAATTACACACGAGATGCCATAACGACAAACTTTGTGCTGTCGGGGTTCGCAAAGCTCTCCGATCTCGGCTTTGTCACGGGGCCAGGGACGCTGGGTATCGTGCCCAATGTGCCAAATTTCCAGTTTGTCCCTGGCGTGAGCTTCAATGCCTTTAACACTGGTGTGAACACACAACTGAGGAAGCAGGCCAACAATACGTGGCAAGCGGCCGACAATTTCTCGAAAATCTACGGCCCGCACACGCTGAAGTTTGGGGGCGAATTTCGCTACTACCAAATTAATGACAGAAACCTCTGTGCGCCCAACGGACTATTTTCCTTCAATGGATCAGAGACCGGGAACGACTTCGCGGATTACTTGCTGGGTGCTCCTGCCAACTACGTGCAGTGCAGCTTTCAGATCATGGATTCCCGCAACAGGTACGGTGGAGCGTTCGCCGAGGACTCATTTCGGATGAGGCCCAACATAACCCTCAACTACGGTGTGCGCTGGGAGGTCAACATGTCCTGGTATGACGCCAATAACAGGTCGGAAACGATTGTGCCCGGCTTGCAATCCACCCAGTTTCCAACTGCGCCGAAGGGATGGGTGGTTCCCGGTGATCCTGGCATCCCTCAAACGCTCGCCCCCACTCGATACAACAACTTTGCCCCACGCCTCGGCCTTGCTTATTCTCCCGGCTTTGCCAGCGGGGCTCTAGGCAAGATCTTCGGCGGACCCGGCAAAACCAGTATTCGCGTCGCTTACGGTATCTTCTACACATCCATCGAGGACTTATCGCTCTTTTATGAGGAGGGAGACGCTCCCTACGGTTTGTACTGGCCCAGTATTCAGCCGCCGTTGTTTGAACAGCCCTTTCTAGACCGCTCCGATGGCAGATCTCAAGTACAACGCTTCCCCTTCGTGCTCCCTGTTCCCGGAGCTCCCAGTAACAAGACCCTGGATTATTCTGTGTTCCTGCCGATACAGGGCTCCCCTGGTTACGATATCCACAATCGAGTTCCCTATGCAGAGCACTACAACCTGACGATACAGAGGGCGCTGAGTTCTTCGACAATCATGACTCTGGCTTATGTGGGGACCCAGGGCCATCGGCTGATCGCCACGACGGAAGCCAACCCAGGTAATCCCCAGCTTTGTTTGAGCCTACGGGGAGCAGGGGTAAAGCCGGGGACCGCGCAGTGCGGCTCCTATGGAGAGTTGGGGGTCTATACAAGGCCCGATGGCACAATCGTCGACGGAACGCGAGGGCCGCTCGGGCCAGCCTTCGGAAGCGATGGCTATACCGCGAATGTTGCTTCCTCCAGTTACAACTCGTTTCAGGCCAGTCTGGAACGGAAAGCGGCCGACTTTACCTTTCTCGCAGCCTATAGTTTCTCAAAGGCGACGGACGACTCTTCCGGGTATTCGGAATGGATCAACTTCACTAACCATCGCCTCAGCCGTTCGCTTTCTCAGTACGACATGACACACAATTTCGTAATTAGCTACAACTACCTCCTCCCCCTCTCCAAGGCCTTCAGCGCGCTCCCAAAGCGCTTGACCGAAGGCTGGAGTGTCAATGGCATCACCCGGTTCTCGACTGGCCTTCCCATCACCATCAGCCAGGGTGGCGACCTGTCGTTGGCCGGCAGCGGGAGCACCGATGTTGCCTAACTTCATTGGGCCTCTCGTCATCCAGGATCCCCGGAACTCCGGACCTGGCGGTTTACCCAACCAATATTTTTCGCCAGACGGATTCGCCTCGGGCCCGTTGGGCGCATTTGGGAACTCAAACCGGCGCTTCTTCCATGGTCCGGGCATCAACAACTGGGATTTCGCGCTTCACAAAACCACGCAACTGCGTGAGAGCATGTCGCTGCAATTCCGCGCTGAGTTTTTCAACATCTTTAACCATGCACAGTTTCTCAATCCCGCAGGAAATTTCACCAGTAGCCAGTTCGGTGAGGTTACAAGCGCACGCGATCCGCGTATCGGACAATTGAGTTTGAAGTTGCTCTGGTAGCCCGGTGGATTCCGTGGAGCCAGAAGGTTAGATTCGCCTCGGCATCATGCGTGTAATATCCATTCTGTTTCCTGTGGCCGCTCTAGAGCTTACGGCCAGAGCAGTGAGCCGCCAAAGACCACTTTCGAAGACCATGAGGCGTTCCTCCTGTCTAACGGCACTCTGGAGCTGACGGTCCTGCCCAGGGGAAGCTCCTTCGCGCGCGTCGTGCTCGCTGACGACCCGGAGAAACTTAGTCCGCTATGGGACCAAATCCGGCTGGCACGAGAAGTCGGCGAGAAAGAAGTCCCCGATTCTCCGGGGGGCCACTTCGTCTGCGTGGACGGATTTGGCTCGGTATCACCGGACGAGAAGGCGGTCGGGCTGCCGGGCCATGGCGAGGCGCACGGCGCTCCGTTCGAGGTGAAGTTCTATGCCAAAGAAGGTGTTACCACAACTCTGACGCTGGCGGCCAAGCTGCCCCTTATGCAGGAACTGTTCGCGCGAACGGTGCGCCTGGTGGACGGAGAGAATGTGATTTATGTGCACAGCGAACTCGAGAGCCTGCTGGCGTTCGATCGGCCAGTGTTCTGGGCCGAGCACGCAACCATCGGCTCGCCGTTCCTCGAGCCCGGAGTGACGGTGGTCGACATGTCGGCACAACACGCGAAAACGCGCCCTTTCGACCCTGAGAATGAGGTGATGCCACACCGCTTGCCCTTTGGCGAAGACTTCACCTGGCCTGAAGCGCCGGGCCTGCACGCGCTCAAGATCAACCTGCGCGCGCCGCCCGCCGACCCGAACTCACTCGACCATACGACATGTTTGATGGATCCTTCGCGCCACCTGGTGTTCGTCACAGCGCTCCATCCGGGAAAACGGCTGCTGCTCGGGTACCTGTTCAAGCCGCAGGAATATCCGTGGACCCAGAACTGGGAATATTATCGGCCCAACAAGAAGCTGGTGCGCGGATTGGAGTTTTCCACGCAACCGTTCGATGTGCCGCGCCGCGCGGTAGTGCAGTTGAATTCGATGTTCGGGGCCCCCGTCTACCGCTGGTTGCCGGCGCGGACGAAAATTGAATCGCGTTTCCTGATGTTCTACGCGCGCGCACCGGAAGGGATGCATGAAGTGGATGATGTGCGCTTGGAGAATGGTCGGATCATCATCCAGGACCTAAAAGCGAAGAAGCAGTTGACGCTCAAAGCGTCGCTGCCGATCTAGCGGCTGGCGGCAGCAGCTTCACCGATGGAAGTGCCACAACCTTGCGCCGGTCTTAGCGCTCTGGCGCGGTACAGATTTGCTCGTCGCAGCCGGCGAAAATCAGGCCTCCGGCGGTCGAGAGTAACCCTGCGTCGTATTCGTGCGACGCCTACATCGTGTTTGCTCCAGAGCCCTCTGGCCCCCCACCCAATGATCCTAATGCGAATCCGCTTGTCGGCGCGCCAAGAGCGCGAGAGCCGTGCCTGCACGAGCGCTTTGCGCTCCGCTGGCCGACGCTGGGGTGGAGCCTTCCCTTGCGGGAGCAGTTTTCCGCCGGCACTGCCCTAGATGACTCTAGTGCACGCTTTTGAGTTCTCCATCACGCGATCCCCCGTGCCGACGCATGAACTCGTCCCAACGCCGGGCAGCGTCCTGGTGGCGTCCGCGAAGCGCATGCGAGTAGATGTCCGCCGTCACGCGGACCGAGGAGTGGCCTAGCCGTTCGGATACTGTCGCCAAGTCCAAGCCGTCCGCCAGCAAAGCCGAGGCATGGCCGTGGCGCAGCGTGCGGAGATTGACTCCCTTCGGCAGTTTCAGGCGCCGCCAGAGATTAGACACTGATACCGGGCTCCATGCCACGATTTGGCTGAAGTGCCGCTTCGGCGATTGGTACCGCGCGCCGCCAGTTAGCGTGGCCGGTGCTATACGGCGGGTCTTGGCGCGATTCTGGGCCTATTCGGGAGTGACCGCGCTGGCACCGCGCTGGCACGCCAGCACTCTGTGGCGCCTTTCTGGCGGGTCGCGCCGTACCAACTGAACGTATTTGCAATGACTTAGACCGAACTGAACTGAACTGGCGCTATACACGTTCGATTCCCGTTAGCGCTACCAATTTTTCTACCACTTACAGGCAACGCGCTGCCACGCGCTGCCACGTGAAGCGACCCAGCAAAATTCACTGAACACCCCCGACCGGCTTGGCCGGCAAACTCTGGCGCTGGAACTCCTCCCACTGCCGCGCAGCTTCGTCATCTTGGCCGTGGATCATGTGCGAGTAGATTTCCGTCGTCACGCGAACCGAGGAATGCCTAATCGGGCGGAGACTACCGGAAGCGGCACACCATTAGCTAGGAGATGTGATGTGTGCGTGTGGCGCAGCGAGTGCAGGCTAGCACCCTTCGGTAGCTTCAGCCGGCGGAAGAGCAGGGAGACCGTAGCCGAGACCGAATCCGGTTTCAGCGGCGTCCCATCCGGGTTGGCGAAGATCAGGTCGAAGTCTGCCCTATAGTCTGGTCCGAACTGGCTACGGAATTGATCCTGCCTCTTCCGGTGGGCTTCAATCGTGGCGAGCATAGACTCCGGTACCTTCACCACGCGCGGCCTCTCCGTTTTCGTCCCCTTGAACTTCAGTACCTGCTTGGTCTGGGTTGGAGGAAGTTTGGCCGCGCACAGCCTGCAACTGTGCCGAAAGGATTCCCTTTCGGCCTGTGTTCCGCTCATATTTGGAGATCACCTTGCGCTTTTCGCCCGCCGGGACGTCGCGGTGAGGTCGATTCGCGACCAAATCGGCTCCAGCAGGGAGGTATCAATCATGATCGCAGGAGCTGAAGAGCAATTGATACAGTTCAGCCTGGCAAGCACACCGCGGATCGGGGCTGGGGGACGCCGCCAAACGCGCGAGGGCACAGCGTCCGGCAAGATCTAGCGAACCCAGCGCAATCGCGGTTTGAAGTTTTTGCCTAGCTTCTTTTGGGCGCGCGCCACGCTCGAGGAGCATACCATGAACCAGGTATGGACGATCCCATTCCGGCCACCGTGATTGTATTTCTTTCAGTACCTTGTACGATCTGGAAGTCTGGTCCATCAGCCCTAGCACAATCGCCTTCGTGAGCAACAGATCAGCGTTGTCCGGGTTGGATTCTATCGCTTGACCGAGAATATCAAGGGCTTCGGTCTTGCGGTCATGGCGGAGCAATAAAAGAGCAGTCTGCTCCACCACCTGAGGACGGAATGTCGAATGATGAAGGCCCTGCTGGAGGATTTTCTCCGCTTCGGCTGATCGGCCAGCCGCATCCAGAATCCTTGCCCGCATGAGTAAGTAGTCTCCGGTTTGTTCCGCAGCCGGTACTTTCTCTATGACTTGCAATGCCTCCTTCGGCCCGTCGGTAAAGAAGAGAGCGATTGCCAGATCCAAACGTGCGGTGGGGTTCTCGGCTGCAGCGCGCTCGAGGAATTCCCGTGCCAGCTCATAATGCTCGGAGCGAACGAGAGACGTTCCGGCTTCGGTCCAAATTCGGCTCTCCGCATGCATGGTTAGCAGTGTACGGAATTCGGTAGCAGCCTCTTCGGCTCTGCCGTCCGCCAGCAGCAACAAGGCCAGATGTAGCTGCAGCTCCGCGTCGCCGGAATGGCTGCGAGCCTCCCGTCGAAGCCGCTCTATCTCTCGTTCGGTTCGCTTGGCGGCAGGCTGCGTAGCCGACTCGATCATTCCGGCTTCCTTCCGAGGGTCACGAACTATCTGGGAGCGGACTTTCCGGAACTTGTCCAGGAAGCGTTGGGCATCGTGTTCGCGGCCCAATGCCATAAGGGCACGGCCTAAGTGCATCAGGACCTCGGGATCTTCGGGCGAGATCGTCAACGCTCGGCGCAAGACTTCTTCGGCCTCTGATGGCTGATCGAGAGAGAGATAGACGAGGCCAAGCTGGTCGAGCACTCGGGTGTTTTTGGGATCGATGCGGACGGCAGCTTGCAGATCCCCCAAGGATTCGGCGGAACGGCCAAGCCTGTGGAGCAGCCAGGCGCGAGCGTAGCGGGCCGGCGCAAAGGCCGGATCTAGCCGTACTGCTGTGGACAACCGCTCCAGTGCCTTCGGCGGATTGGTACGCCAGGATAATTGTGCGAGATCGAAGTATCCGACCGGATCGTTGGGATGCTTCTGGACGTACGACGCCAGTTCTTTCAAGCCTTCGTCGAGCCGCGTGCCCGTATAGCCATAGACGCGAGCACAGTCGCGACGTACGGTGTCATCTTGCGGCCTGAGCTTCAGATAGTCATCGCAAGCCAGAGCACAGTCTCCATAGTACCCAGCATCCTCGGCCGCTCGTGCGAGAGCCAGCAGAATGTCTGGGCGTTTGGGGTCTTTTTGCCTCGCTTGGGCCAACACGTAGACGGCCCGGCTGGGGTCTTGGCGGGCAGCATACACGCGCCCAAGCTCGAAAAGCGAGTCGATGTCGCCGGGCCGCATCTTGAGCGCGACCTCCAGGCAACGCTGGGCGCGATCGTAGTGCTGCGCCCGCGCCGCTGCGCGGCCCAGGTTGAAAAGGACATCGAAGTCGTCCGGGTGGCCGACGAGCACGGTGTTGAACGCCGCCTCGGCTCGATCGTACAAACCAATGCGTGCACAGGTCAAGCCAAGGAGGAATAGGACCTGCGGGTCACCGTTTGCCTTCTTCTCGAAGCCCTGCAGCATCGTCAAGGCAGCGGCCCGCTTCCCGGCCCAGTGCAGCGCTTCGGCGCGGAGCAGATCGACCATTGGTTCCGCGTCCTTTATGCGGGCCAGATATTCGAGGGCTTTTGCTCCTTGCTTTTCCTCAGTCGCGATGCGCGCCAGTTGGAGATTGGCATTCGCATGCATCGGGTTGATGCGGACTAACCGCTCGAAATAGGCTCGAGCCTTGTCCGCCTGGCCGCACACCAGATAATGGTTGCCGGCGTTATTCAAAAGCGCGGGCGAGGGCGGCGCTTTGGCCAAGGCCTCCAGGTAGTAGCGCTCCGCTTCGCCGCATTTGTGCTCCGCGTCCAGGCGAGCAGCTTCGCGGAGAGCCTGGTCTTGTGCTGCGGAGGACGAGGTGAAGACCAGTCCCAGGCAAAAAACCCCGGAGGGAAGGTTTCGGGACATCCGAATACCAAAATGTTACAGCAAAGCCCAACTGGGCCGGGCGAAGCGGGCGTTCTTTATTCAGGCACGAGGTCGGATCAGAACTCCATTCTCAGTCCAAGTTGGGTACGGCGCCCAAACGTGTTGGCCAACTGATCGGTCGACTGTCCGAAGGTGCTGGAGTAGACGTTGGTATCCGGGTCGCCCCATGTGATGTGGTTCAGGGCGTTGAACAAATCCATGCGCAACTCGAAGCGGTACCGCTCGACAATATGGAAGGACTTCACCAGTGAGGCATCCACGTTGAACTGGCCCGGCCCTGTGAGCCCGGCGTACTGCCAGGGGTTAGTGCGAGGTGTGTAAGCCGGCAGCGGCGAAAACACCGAGGCGTTGAACCACTGCTGGGGCTTCGGGTTGGAGATGATCGGGTCTCCGGTCGCCACCATGCCACCGAATTGCAGGAACCGGCCGGAACGCCAGGTAATGAGAGGCGTCAGGTTCCAGCCGCCCACTAGCGCATCCATGAGGCGCGGCGCGCTACTCATGTACTGCCGGCCTTTGCCAAATGGTATCTCCCAGGTTGCCGCGATCGAGAGACGGTGGCGCGAGTTGGGTGCGTCGATCCACGTGTAATGCTGGGCAAAATTAGCGATGTCGTCGTAGAACCGCTGATCCGTCTCAAAGTGGTAGTTATACCCAAGAAGGAACGAGTAACCTTTGCTGAAGTTCTTTTGTGCCTTGATCTGCAGTGACTGGTAGTGCATGTTACCGCCCGGCTCGCCGTCGGTCACCCAGATATCACCATATTGCGGGTACGGCCTCATCAGGGACGAAAGGCTGACTGTCTGCTGATACCGCAGCGGCCCCGGGAACTTCTCTACCGGCAGGATGTTGTAAAACGGATTGGGAACCGACTGATTCACGGCATCTTTGAACTGATACGCGATGTTGGGATCGATCATGTTGATGTTGCGCGTCGTATCATTTACAAAGCTGGTGAAGTTCAGGTAGTACGTGACATCCACTACCACGCCTGTAGGCAGTTGGCGCTGCACTGAAAAGTTGATCCGGTCGCTGTTCTGATGAGGCCGGCTGGGTTTAATGTACGACAGGCTGTCCCCCAGCCCGGTGTACCTCCCCAGAGTTTTTCCGTAAGCGGGGATCACCGGGTTCGTCGCCGGGAAGGGGTTCTGCAACTGCATCTGCGGTACACCCAGGACCAGCGGCGGAGCTCCCGTATAGTTTGTGAAGCTGTACGAAGTGATGTTGTTAAAATCCGCCGTACTGGTCATCCACGGCGTCACGTATCGCCCGTACGCGGCGCGCAGCGACGTTTTGTCGTTGAGCCGGTAGGCGATGCCTGCGCGAGGCGACCACGTGCCGCCACCCGAGTTCCATTCACCGCGGTGGCTGCTATCGCTGAACACAAAGGCGCCGTTGAAGGTTTGGGGCCCAGTGTAAAACTGGCTCAACTGGGCGGGCATCTGCGGCGCGTTCGCCCCCTGAAATTCCGGAATGGGGGACGTGAGGTCGAGCGCCCGGTCCTGCCGGTCCTTCTCCTCGCGCCAGGCCTGCTCGAATTCATACCGCAGGCCAAGATTCAAGGTCAGGTTTCGCGTGATCTTCCAATCGTCATTGATGTAGCCCGCAAAAAAGCGCGATGAGGGATTGAGAAAGTTGATCACCGGCATAGAGGTCGCGCTGGAATCCCAGTCGCTGGCGTTCCCGTTGGTGGGCGCGATCGCACCGATCAGGAAGGTGGCGAAACCGTCCCCCGACACCAGCGTATTCGGGTTGACATACGTGCTGCTGGTGGGCCTCGCATCGAACCCGAAGCCGGGGTTGCTCAAAATGACACCTTGCGGAGATATGGTGCCCCGGGTTTCGAAGCCCGCCTTCAAGTAGTGGGAACCTCGCTGCTGCGCGATCTTGGCGTCGACGCTGTTTCCATTCGGCACCTGGTGCCAGTAGCCGCCCCCGGGACCAAAATTGAAGTTGCGCGAATACCCGTCGGTTCCGGTGATCGACATGCGCGGGATCAAGACCGGAACGCTCGGGTCTTGGAACATCAGCTTATAAAAGTCCGAGTTCGCCCAGATTTTGGCCCATCCTCCGCCGGATGAGAAGTTGGTGGCGAACTGCGACTGATCGACAAAACTGTGATAATCGCCGCGCAGGTTGATTACCGTGCGGGGGCTCAGGGTGTAAGTGATATCACCGGTTACAGAAGTGGCGTTCCGCTGGCTGCCCCGGTCCGACTGGAAGTAGTCCGAACCAGTGGGATTGGAGGTGGTGATCGGCGTCCGGAACAGGCTCACCCGGCCTGAAACGCGAAGCTTCTGATTGACGTTATAGTCCGCGCGGTCGGAGAAATTCTTGTAAGGGAATTTGATGGGGAGAGGTGCGGAGTAGTTGTTGATATGGTACGGTCCAATGCCCGCCGAGTTGGGTTTCCAGAGATGCGAGGTGTACCCGGCGGCGACCGGGTCCAACTGTGAGGACGGAATCTTGTTACCCGGGAACGGCGCGCGTGTGATGACGCTGCCGTCTGCCGAAGTCTTGGTGCTCCACGGATCGTAAATCGTACGCAACCCGCCGTCGCCATTCAGCGACTGCGAGAAATCGCCCTGCCGCTCCAGATCCGTCGGCAAGGTTTCGAGCAGGGCTTGTGGATCGGTTTGATGCCAGCCTTCATAGGCGACGAAGTTGAACAGTTTGTTCTTCAGGATGGGATGGCCCAGCGTGCCGCCATACATGTGGTTGCGGCCCAGGTTAATGGTTCGGTAAACGCGATCTTCCACCGCGTTCGCCCAAGGGTACTGCCCCTGGTAAAAGGCTACCCCGTGCCACTCGTTGGTGCCCGATTTCAGCGTGAGGCTGATCGCGGAACCCGCACTGTGGCCATACTCGGCGTCCACCGCATTCTGCTGTACGCTCACTTCCTGCACCATGTCCGGCGAAGGAACGTAGCCGACCTTGTAACCGATGCCAACCGGTGCCCCATCCACCTGCAGGTCGTTGGTAAAATACTGGCCGCCGCCGACCCGCTGGGCGTTCGGTCCCCAACTGTGATAGGGCATGTACTCACTTTGGTAGTCGTTTTTTTCCACCGCCGGATCTAATTGCGCCAGCAAGTACGGTGTTCGGTAGAGCTGGGGTACGCTCCCGGTCAGCTTGCTATCGACGGTAGTTTCGAGCTTGGCGGTGTTGAACTGTACGACATTCGCTTCAGCCGACACCGTGACCGATTGCCGTACGTCGCCAGCATTCAGCGTGGCATTCACGGTCATGTCGCCACGTAATTGCAGGTTGACATTCTCCTGCAAAAACTTGCTGAAACCCGCAAACTCAACGGTCACCGTGTAAGTGCCGGGGTCTACCAGGTCGAAGAGGTAGCGGCCCGCTTCATTGGTTTCTTGGGTAGTCGCCACGCCGGTCTTCACGTTGAGAAGTGTCACAGCGGCGCCCACTACAGCAGCCTGGCTGGTATCAGTGACAGCGCCCTGAATCCTGCCGCGGTATTCTTGTGAAAACAAGCCAGCAGCCAGCACTGCTGCCAGCGGAAGTAGGGTGAGTCGTCTTCGCATTTGCGCAACCCCCGTGACGGTTCTTCTGCGATTTGAACCGTGCAATATCAGGCCCGGAATGGACGAACTTGTTTACGAGAGGGGAAACACCTCCCCCTCGAGCCGTTTTGCGTTACGAAACTTCTACCACAGGCTCGGGAGGATGTCAATAGCCAGGAGGCGGCTCTTCTATCTTCAGTATCTGATCGGCCGCGACGTTCGTCAGAGTCTGCACCAGGCCGCTCGGCCACCGGATTTCGATCGAGGCAGCGGACTTCTCGCCGCCTAGCCCAAAATGTCCCCGGCGATCGCTCGAGGACATGAATCCGACGCTGACCGTCACGTGATTGTAGAGCGTTCGCCCCGTGGGAGTCGTCACCTTGATCTTGGTGCCGATGGCGTCGCGATTGCTCTCGTGACCAATCGCCTGGATCAGCAGCCAATGGTTACCGTTGTCTGCGGAATTCAGCAGGATCCGTGGCTTCTGGTTTAGTGATGTCACTACCAGATCCATGAACCCATCGTTGTTCAAATCCACGATCGCCGATCCGCGCTGATAGCCTAAACGAAGAAAGTCCTGACCCATCTCGTGCGATACGTCGATGAACTCCTTGCCGTCCACATTCGCGAACATGGTGTCCTGCTGCTGCGAATTCGAAACCAGATTGTCGACATCGCCATTGGCGGAGAACAGGTCCTTCCAACCGTCGTTGTCGTAGTCGATGAACCCGTCACTCCATCCTGATCGTGATTCGCTCAGTCGCACCATCTTGGCGGCAGGGGAAACGTACCGGAATGACTTACCGCGCTGATTCCGGAACAAGCCCCAGATCTGTCCCATGAGGTTGTTGTAAAAAACGTCTACCCAGCCGTCGTTGTCGTAGTCCTTGGCATCGCAGCCCATTGCCGAGACGGTAGTTCCGCTGTCGTTGTACGCCACACCGTACAGCAGGCCCACCTCTTTGAATGTGCCGTTTCCCTGGTTTAAATACAGGAAGTTCGGCTCGGTGTCATTCGCGATGAAAACATCCATCCATCCGTCGCCATTGAAATCGGCGATGCAGATGCCCATCCCCTTACCATGGGCCCGGCCAAACCCCGACTTCTCGGTCACATCTTCGAATTTGCCGTTGCCGAGGTTATGATAGAGGCGGTTCGGCACGCTGGGATAGGTCATAGGACTGCAATAAATCTCCACGTCACCCCTGGAACACCGCCTATCGGTTTCGGGCGTCCACACGGTATAGTTCGACACGACCAAATCCAGAAGACCGTCGTTGTCATAATCGAACCATGCCGCCTGCACGCTCAGCGTACCCGGTGGCTTTGAGCCCAACCCGGACTGTGCGGTCACGTCGGTGAACGTCCCGTTCCCGTTGTTGTGGTACAGAGTGTTCTTGCCGGTATTCGCGATGAAGAGGTCCGTCCAACCGTCGTTGTCATAATCCCCGGCTGCGACTCCGTAGCTGAAACCCAGGTTGTCGCCCGACACGCCGGCCTTCTTCGTAACGTCCTCGAATGTGCCGTCGCCACTATTTCGGAGCAGGCAGTTGTAGAACGACGGGTTGGTTTTCTTTAGTTCCGGCAATTTGGCGCCATTGGTGAAGAAAATGTCCATCAGACCGTCGTTATCATAATCTAGGATCGCGACGCCGCCACACATCGGCTGTTGGAAATACTTCCGGCCTTGGAAGTCGTTGTTGGTGATGTATGGAATCCGTGATCTCGGCGCAATATCGGTGAAGTGCGGGCGCTTTGTGGCGGTAAGTACTTGATTTGCGGGATGCAATAGGAATCCGCAGCTTGCTGTGGCCATAGCCACGAAGGCAGCCGTGCGAAAGTGAGGATTCAATCGTGACAATTCTCGGTTACATCATGCCACAAGGCTGCGGAGCGCAGTCACCGGAAGATGCCTGATTTCCGGCCGCGCTCACACGATCTGTTGGATCACGTTTCCGTGAATTTCGGTGAGGCGCTCCTTACGTCCCTGGTGCAGATAACTGAGCGCATCCTGATTGAGGCCGAGCTGATTGAGAATGGTCGTGTGAATGTCGCGCAGATGGCAAGGATTTTCGACCGCGTGCAGTCCGATGGCGTCCGTTGCGCCAACCACCTGGCCGCCTTTGATCCCCCCGCCCGCGAGCCACATGGAAAAGCCCAGGTTGTGGTGATCGCGGCCTTTGCTGCCTTGCGATTCCGGTGAACGTCCGAACTCGCCACCCCAAAACACCAGCGTGGAATCGAGCAGGCCGCGGCGTTTCAAATCTTTCAGCAGTGCGCCGATAGGCTGATCGGTCTGTGCGGCCATGCGCAAGTGGTTCTCCTCGATATCATCGTGCGCGTCCCATTGCATGTTGCCAGGACCACCTCCCGAGACTACGCATACGAAGCGCACGCCTTTTTCGACCAGGCGGCGCGCCAGCAGGCAACGACGGCCGTAATCGTCAGTAGGCTCCTTGCCAACACCATACATTTCGAGCGTAGGCGCAGGCTCGTTCGAGAGATCGAAGATCGCGGGGGCTTCGGTCTGCATTTTGAAAGCCAGATCGTAGGCGTTCAGGCGTGCGGAGAACTCGGTATCGCCCGACTGCATCTCCGCTTGGTTGAGATTACGAATGAGGCCGAGGGTTTTGCGACGATCCTCCATAGTGGTACCCGTGGGTAGATCGAGATTGAGCACCGGCTTGCCGCCCGGTCTGAACATGGTCGGTTGATAAACTGCTGGAAGAAACCCGTTTGTGTACATGGGCTGGCCCGCTTCGAGCGCGCCCTTCGGATCGGGCATCACGACATACGCGGGTAGCGAATCGCTTTCCGAGCCCAAGCCGTAGATGACCCACGAACCCATGCTTGGGAATCCGGGAATGATGCGGCCGGTGAAGAGCTGGTACTGCGCGGCGGAATGCACCACCATGTCACCGTGGCAGGAGCGGATAACGGCGATATCGTCGATGCACTCACCGATGTGCGGCAGCAGATCGGAGACTTCGATGGCGCTTTTTCCATAGCGGCGGAACGTGCGCCTGGTACCAAGAAGGCGCGCGTCGCTCGATATGAACTGATACTTGGCTTCGCCGAATTCGGCGGGGCGCTTCTGGCCGCTGAGCTGGTTGAGCAGCGGCTTTGGATCGAAGGTCTCGATGTGGCTGGGGCCGCCGGCCATGAAAAGGAAGTTGACCGATTTGGCTCTGGCCTTGTCGGGCATGTCCGGCATTTTGGGCGCCAGCGGATTTAGCGTGGCGGCGCGCGCGTCTTCGCGCATGAGCAGTTGCGCCAACGCCAAGCCGCCGAAACCGCAGAACGCATCGCATAGAAATTCGCGGCGGTTGCGGGTGATGCGAATGTGTTCAGGCATATCAGTTCACATACAGGAATGCATTCAGGTTGAATATGGCGAGTGCAAATTCCGCGCGAGCCTTTTCGTCGCCGGCGCGCCTCGCTTCCTCCCGAAGAAAATCTAGGGCCAATTGCAGCTCGCGCTGCGTTGGCGCGCGTCCTGCCGCCAGCCGGTAAGCCAGAACGATTTGCCTGCGATAAGAGCGGCCGGATTCAGCCGCCAGGCGCGTCGCCAACACTTTTGCCTCGCGGTTAGAGAAGCTGCCATTGAGCAGCTCAAGTGCTTGTGGGGCATGCGTGCTGGATTCTCGGCGCGGGCAGCTCACCAACGTATCGGGTGCGTCGAAGACTTCGACAAACGGCAGCCGCAGGTTACGCTTGGCAATCAGGTACACGCTGCGGCGATTGTGCTGCGCCGGATCGGGCGTGACCTGCCACTGCGAGGGCTTGTACAGCGCGTTCACAAGTTCCTTCTCGATTGGAACCATGATGCTTGGGCCACCGGCCTCCGGATTAAGGTTGCCGGCAACCGCGAGTATGGCATCGCGAAGCTCTTCGGCCTCAAGACGGCGGCGATTGAATCGCCAGAGCAGCTTGTTTTCGGGATCTTTTTCAAGCGCGGCGGCTTTTTCCGGAACGACGGAGCTTTGGCGGTAAGCGTTGCTGAGCAGGATGAGCCGGTGAATGTGTTTTACGCTGTAACCGCTGGAGACGAATTCGTTGGCGAGGTAATCCAGCAGCTCGGGGTGCGTCGGGCGTTCGCCCATGCGTCCGAAATCATTGGGGGTGGACACGATGCCGCGGCCGAAATGATATTCCCAGATGCGGTTCACCATCACGCGCGCAGCGAGCGGATTCTCGGGATCGATGACCCACCTAGCGAGCACAGCGCGTGGGGTACTGGTCTCAGGTGGCAAATCCGGTGCGTTATCGGGAAGCAGCACGCCGGGCGGGCGCATGCCGACAACGTCGCCCTGGTTGCGATGGTCGCCCCGCGCGAGCAAGTGTATGGCGGTGCGCTTCGGTGGATCGTCACGAACGCTAAATAGTGCCGGAAGTGGCGGCGGCATCTTGTCTTCGAGATCTTCCAATCTCTTTTCGAACTCGGGCTGCTCGTCCTGTTTGGCGTGCTTAATAGCCTCGCGGAGTTGCTTCATCTCGCGCTCCACTGGCTCGGCTCTCGCCTTCCACGCGGCTTCCTCCTTGGGCGTGTATCTGGGCACATCCTGGCCGTGGGTAGCGGCGAAATACCCTTGCAGACGGTAGTAGTCGCTCTGGCGGAATGGATCGAATTTGTGATCGTGACAGCGCGCACAACCGAGGGTCACGCCGAGCAGCGCCGACCCAACGATATTCGTCATCTCGGTAAGCACTTCGTTACGGCTGCTGGCGACCTCCTGGTTCCCTGCGTTCTTGCGTAGCGGTCCGAGGCGGTTGAAACCCGCGGCAATCAGGTCTTCGTCCTCTTGCGGAGCGATCTCGTCGCCAGCGAGCTGCTCGAGCAAGAAGCGGTCATAGGGTTTGTCATTGTTGAAGGCGCGAATGACGTAATCGCGGTAACGCCAGGCATCGTGGCGGTGCGTGTCGTACTCGAAACCATCGGTCTCGGAAAAGCGGACAACATCGAGCCAGTGTTGGCCCCAGTGCTCCCCGTAGTGAGGATTGGCGAGCAAGCGCTCGATCAGCTTCTTCCAGGCGTCCGGTGAGCGGTCGGTGACGAACGACGCAACCTCGGCGGGCGCCGGGGGCAAACCCACAAGGTCGAAGCAGACACGGCGGATGAGGGTTGCGCGATCCGCCGGCGCCGACGGCTGAAGACCTTCTTTTTTCAAACGAGCGAGAATGAAGGCGTCGAGCGGCGTTATGGCCCAATTCTGATCTGCCGACTCGCTGAATTTTGGAATTGTGGGATGTGCGCGCGGACGAAAGGCCCAATGGCGGCGTTCCAGAGACGTGTAAGTTCCGAGTGGGGCCAGGGATTCGGCCGCGAAAGTTGCCGTGGACATCGTCACGGCGAGCATGGATACAAATCCGCCAAGTTGCATAAGCCGTCTCGACTTATATTACCGCGCAAGTCATGGATGAGCGATCGCCATCGTGCCGCGATGGAAAACGACCCAGGTCTAATTGCAAAGGAGTAGACGTCCCGCTCTTCGTTGTATACTGCTACCTGCTGGGCGCGCAAAGACTGGAGTCCCAGCGATGATTTGAAGCGTCTCTTCGCCCCTGAGTTTTCGTCTTGACCAGGGAAGCAATCCCTATGTGGATCGTTCGGCTTGCTCTCCGCCGCCCCTACACCTTCGTCGTGATGGCTGTCCTGATCGCGATCCTAGGCGGCACAGCCATCGTCAGCATGCCCGTCGATATCTTTCCGTACATCGACATTCCCATTGTGAGCGTCTTGTGGGTGTATTCGGGTTTGGCGCCGGAGGAGATGGAGAAGCGGGTCGTTACCGGATTCGAACGCAGTCTCACTTCGAACGTAAACGACATCGAACACATTGAGTCGCAAGCTTACAACGGCTACGCAGTGGTTAGGATTTACTTCCATCCGAACGTCAAAATCGACATGGCTGTGGCTCAAGTGACTGCGACCATGCAGACTGCGCTCCGCCAGATGCCGCCCGGAATGTTTCCAGCCAATGTTCTGAAGTATGACGCGGCGAGTGTCCCCATCCTGCAGCTGGGCCTTTCGAGCAAAACCCTGCGCGAGCAGGAGATATTCGACCTGGGGAATAACTTCATTCGAACTCCGCTAGGCACCGTGCAGGGCGCCTCCGTTTCCTATCCTTTCGGCGGAAAACAACGAGCCGTAATGGTGGACTTGAACCTGGATGAACTCTACGCCAAGCAGCTTGCGCCGATCGATGTATCCAATGCGTTGACTCTGCAAAATCTGATCCTTCCGGCGGGCACGGCGAAAATGGCCGAAACCGAGTATCAGATCAGAGTCAATAGCAGCCCGCTGCGGCTCGAAGAATTAAACAATCTGCCTATCAAAACCGTGAACGGCGCCACGGTGTACATCAAAGACGTCGCGCAGGTCCACGACGGCTTCTCGGTTCAGAACAATATTGTCCGCACTAACGGATCGCGCGGCGTACTCATCACCATAACCCGAAACGGGAAGGCTTCCACACTGTCGATCGTGGATGCGGTCAAAGCGGCACTTCCCAGGATTCTCTCCACCGTGCCGCCAGAGCTGAAGGTGGATGCGCTCTTTGACCAGTCGCTGTTCGTGCGCGCCGCGATTCAGGGTGTGGTGCGCGAGGCACTGATCGCGGCGGGTCTCACGGGCTTGATGATCCTGCTGTTCCTGGGAAGCTGGCGTAGCACGCTGATCGTGTGTATCTCGATTCCGCTCTCCATCCTCACCTCGCTGTGTATGCTCAGCCTTTTAGGACAGACGATCAACGTGATGACGCTCGGCGGCCTGGCGCTCGCGGTCGGCATCCTGGTGGACGACGCGACAGTCGAGATTGAGAACACCCACCGCAATCTCGCCTTGCGGAAGCCGCTGCTCCGCGCGGTGCTCGATGGCGCGGGGCAGATCGCCGTTCCAACCTTCGTCGCGACACTTTCCATCTGCATCGTGTTCGTGCCCGTGTTGCTGCTGACCGGGACAGCGCGATATTTGTTTACGCCTCTTGCCATGGCGGTCGTCTTCGCCATGCTGGCTTCTTACTTCCTGTCCCGCACCCTCGTGCCGACGATGGTGAATTTTCTTCTGAAATCAGAGGTTGAGTTGTATCAGCAGGGGGCTCACGGAGAAACGGCCGGAGGCAGGGGATTGTTCTGGCGCATCCACTATATGTTCAACGCTCTATTCGAGCGCCTCCGCTACCGCTACCCGGGCCTGCTGAATTGGTCGCTGCGGCATCGCGGTCGCGTCCTGGCCGCGTTCACGTGCGTGTCAGTTGCCTCGCTGGGCCTGGTCTGGCTGGTCGGCGAGGATTTCTTCCCCAATGTGGATTCCGGCCAGATGCGGCTTCACGCGCGCGCGCCTGCTGGTACTCGCATTGAGCAGACCGAGCTAAGGTTCTCGGCGATTGAACGCGCCGTCCGGGATGTAATCCCCTCCGATGAGGTTGATTCGCTGATCGATAACATCGGGATTCCGAATAGCTGGACCAGCATCGCTCAAGGAGACATTCCCACCATCTCCAGCGCTGACGGCGAAATCCTGATTTCGCTCAAGAAAGAGAAACATGGCTCGACCCGGGATTACGAAGTCCTGTTGCGGAAACGACTGCGCGAAAAATTCCCGGACATGTCGTTCTTCTTCCAGCCGGCGAATATTACGACTCAGATTTTGAGCTTCGGGCTCCCGGCTTCCATCGACTTACAGGTCGTCGGGCGGGACGCGGAAGCCAACTACCGGATCGCCCAGAAGCTTGCACAGAGGATTGGGCGCATTCCTGGAGCTGCCGACGTCCATGTTCACCAGGTGGTTGACCAGCCCGAAATCCTCCTGAACGTAGACCGCGCGAAGGCCTCGCAATTGGGTTTGACGCAGCGCGATGTTACGAGCAGCATGCTGATATCCCTTAGCGGCAACGGCTCGGTGGCGCCGAATTTCTGGGTGAACTGGGCCAACGGCGTTAGCTACAACGTTGGCGTGCAAACGCCCCAGTACCGGATCGATTCTCTGGATGCCCTGTTGCGCACTCCGATTTCCGTAGCGACCAACGCGATCACTACCTGGACACCCGATTCGCAAGCCGGTGCTGCCGGTACAGGAAACGCTTCGGTGGGCGCCTCACCGAACGGATCCTCTCAGGCTTACGGAAATCCAGGCGCCACGATGGGCAGCACGCAACTGCTTTCGAACCTGGCCACGGTCCGGCGCAGCTACGCCCCGGTGATCGTCAATCACTACAATGTCTGGCCGGTTTTTGACGTGTATGCCAACGTCGACCGGAGCGATCTAGGTGGCGTCGGGGCGGAGGTGGAGAAGATCATGCGCGAAGAGGAACCCCGTTTGCCTCGCGGCACTTCGTTCGCGCTGCGCGGACAGATCGAAACGATGCAATCCTCCTTTTTCCGCCTCGGGTTGGGCATGGTTTTCGCTGTGGTTCTGGTATACCTTCTCATGACGGTGAACTTTCAGTCGTGGCTCGATCCTTTCATCATCCTGATGGCCCTGCCGGGCGCGCTGGCGGGTATTCTGTGGATGCTGTTCGTCACCGGCACCACGCTGAATGTCCCTTCGTTGATGGGAGCTATCATGTGCATCGGCGTAGCCACCGCCAACAGCATCTTGATAGTCACCTTCGCGAACGACGAGCGCGCGTTGGGAGCCTATGCCACCGAGGCGATGCTTTCCGCCGGCTTCGCCCGGATCCGGCCTGTACTGATGACCGCGACGGCCATGATTATCGGCATGTTTCCCATGGCTCTCGGATTGGGCGAAGGCGGCGAGCAGAACGCACCACTTGGCCGCGCCGTGATCGGCGGTTTGATGTTCGCAACCGTTACCACGCTCTTCGTCGTCCCAATTATCTACACTTATCTTCGGACTTCACCCCCTGTCGATCACGAGCGCCGGTTCGATGAACAGGAACAGCAAGCCTAGCCGCCATCCAAGTGGAATAATGTGTAAAGCACTTCCAAAAGTCTGATGCGACACGCCGAACCTGATGTGCCTGGATCTGAAATCGACGCCGCGACCACAGAGGAGAGGCTGCGCCGGGAAAACCGGGACCTTAAGAGGCAGATCGAAGAGCTGAAGGGATCGTTACACGGCTCGTCGCGCGGCGGCCCCTCCGTGAAACTGTGGAATCCTTCCCCCGTCACGATCTGGTTTATCGTTTTCTCAGCGGCTGTGCTCCTCGTCGTGGCGTTCCTCGCCGGCTATATCCCGCTTCAGAAACGGCGGGCTCTCATCGTCAGTGAGGCGCAGCAACAAGAGGAAGCTCTGCCGCGAGTAGAAGTGGTTGAGGTGGGACGCTCCTCGCGAACGAGTGAGCTGGAGCTGCCCGGCAACATCCAAGCCATTACCGAGGCTCCCATCCTCGCCCGAGCTGACGGATACCTGCAGCGCCGGATGGCGGACATCGGCGATCGCGTCCGGTCCGGCCAGCCGTTAGCCGAGATTGAAGCGCCGGAACTAGATGACCAGGTTCGCCAGGCCAAGGCCAACCTGCAACAGGCGCGAGCTGCGTTGGACGAAGCGCTGGCGAATTACACGCAGGGCAAGTCCAACATGGAGTTCGCCCGCGTTACGGCGGAGCGCTGGAGTCGTCTGGCCGCCCGGGGTGCGGTCTCGAAGCAGGAGAATGATCAATATCAGGCCCAATACCAGGCACAGGCCGCGAACCTGCAGGCGCTCGAAAAAGCCATCGCCGCACAGCGCAGTACGGTTTCAGCGGTCGAAGCCAACTTGGCGCGCCTGGAGAAACTACAAGGCTACCTGGTGGTCAAGGCGCCCTTCGATGGAGTCATCACATTACGGAATCTGGATGCTGGTGCGCTGGTGAATGCCGGAAACACGCTTCTATTTCGCATTGCACAGACGGGCACGCTACGCACTTACGTCAACGTCCCGCAAGCCAACGCCGGCTCCGTCCGGCCCGGGCAGACGGCGCGTTTGCGCGTTTCGAATTTGATCGGCCGCGAGTTCACCGGCGCCGTGGCGCGCACCGCGAACGCGCTCGATCCAAACAGTAGGACGCTCCTGGTGGAAGTTCACGTGCCCAACGCGGATGGGGCGCTGTTGCCCGGCATGTACGCTCTGGTCGACTTGAGTAGTAACCGCACCAACCCGCCCATGCTCATCCCCAGTGAAGCGCTGATTGTCAGCGCGGATGGCACTAGCGTGGCCTTGGTGCGCCCGGATCACACCGTGCATCTCCAGAAGATCCAAATTGGCCGCGACTACGGCGACCGCCTCGAGGTGAGCGGGGGCCTTAAGGAAGGGGATATGATCATCCCGAATCCTGGCGATGTCGCGCGCGAAGGGCTCAAGGTCGATCCGGTCTCACTCGCACAAAAGGCACCGCAACATCCGGCTCTCACTGCCCCGCGTAATTGAATCATGACGATGCATCGCCGTTCACCATATCGTCATGTGTGCTGCGACGGTTTACTTTAAGCATTTCGCTGCCCCAAAACAATCACCGTCACGTCAGTCAGCAGCGCGTCAAGGAAGGGGATGAATGAAAGCCCCCTTGAAGTCCGGTTCGAGGAGACTGCCCTCGTCCCTTGTTCCGGCGCGCAATGTATCGTGTGCTAAGCTTGATACTCTTGACAAGTAACAAAGACTTGGATC
>JACXTT010003462.1_pt1 | contig 24237 bp, 18 predicted proteins | sample 9270951 | NCBI WGS metagenome assembly JACXTT01 (sample SAMN15532306, study PRJNA645909) | rock metagenome | isolation source: weathered quartz diorite | place: Puerto Rico | collected 2017-06-21
TTTCGCGATCGGATCGAGACCCCTCATCCGGGCTTCGCCCACCTTCTCCCCTCTCACGAGGGGAGAAGGAACTTAGCCGCAACACTCCGCAGCAAGCCAATCTTGGACAGCACTGATTCCGCATTTTGAATTTTGCATTCTGAATTTCGCTTTTGCCTTTTGGGCAACTGCGAAAGCATCGCTCCCTAGAAATTCACCGCCAGCCCGCCCATGTACTTCTTCGCGCCGCCCTCCGGTTCGTTCACATCGAGCAGGAACGGCGAGTTTGCCGCGTGGGAAACTTCGAGGCCAAGGAGCAGTTTGAGATCGAGCGGGAGATGGAGGGACTGCGCCATGCGCACGTTCACGCGCTCGCTGCGATACGTCGCGCCGGTGTGTTGCGGTTGCTGGAGCTCGCGATACGAAACCAGGAGCGACGTGCCTGTCGGGGTCCAGGTCGATTGCAGATCGCTCGTCAAATACGTTTTCTCGCCGGCCGGCAGCGTTGCGCGCGAGGGCGATGCGCTGCCGGTGCTCGTCGAGACATCGATTGCGAGCTTGTGCGCAATCTCCTTCCGATAAGCAAGGCGAACGTCGCGGCGAATGTCACCCGCATCGATGTACATCCCATCCCAGAATGGTTCGAACCCATCGTTGAAGACGATGCGCATCGGCGTGTCGATCGCGCTCACGGTCACGATTGCCGAGATCCGATCGCTGCGCTCGTCGCCGGAAACGACGCCGAACGAGTACGTGTAGCGCGGCAGTGCGCGGGCGTCGTCGCTGAAGACCACGATGCTCGGCAGTGCCAGCGGTCCTCGCGTCTCGTCCCACACCTTGTAGCTGCCGCTCACGATGAGCGACGTGTGCTTGCCGATCTTCACCTCAGCGCCGCTGCGAGGCGCCCACTGCGTGCCGTCCAATCCGATACGGCTCGCCATGCCGTAATGGACGATGAAGGACGGCACGAGCTCGATGCTGGCGTTGGCTCCAACGTCAGCGGTGCGCAGTGTGCCACTCGCCGAGTTGTGCAGACTCTCCTGCGAAACGCGGAGTGAGACGCCCAGGTCGCTGCGGCGCGTCTGCACGAGCTGAGAGTCGCCGCTGATCTCGATCAACTCCGAACCGAACGGATTTCGCTCGAAGAGATTCTGCTGTTCGAGGTAACGCACGCCGACGCGATTGCCGCCATGCTGCCACTCGAAGTTGTGCGCGCTGAAGTCGGCCTGATGGTCGCTCACCGGAACGTCGTCGCGGTAACGCCACCAGCTCTTCGTCGTCGCGACGCGATACGCATCGGAGTCCGAGGAGCGGACTTCCATCGACATGACGCTCGACTGCGCGAGCGCGGCGCCGAAGGGCGTGTCGTTCGCCGGATCGTCGACACGATGCAGATTGCCGCGAATGCCGACCTGCCAGTTGTCGCCGATGCGCCCCTGCACGCCGAGAGCAGTCTGCGCAACCGCTGGCACGGACTGCGACGTCGCGGCCACGCCGGTCATCGACACCATCTCGCCCCGAATGCGCGGCACGTCGTACGCAACCTGAGCTGGCGGTGCCATCACCTGATCGAGCTCGTGAAGGATGTCGGGCGGCAGCGAGCCGCGGATCTCCCAGATCTCCTGATTGATGTCGCGCGCGGCGCGCGAGTTCTTTTCGTTGAGCAGACGAATCGTGACGCGATTCTGCGCGGCCGTCGGCACCAGCATCGTGGTGCCAGGCACGAAGCCCTGCTTGACCGCGATGATCTTGTAAACGCCGGCGCGGAGACGCGGCATCGAGAAGGTGCCGTCAAGCCCGGTGAAGGTTTGCACGGCCTCGAAGTCGGAGAGGTTCAACGCGATGACGAGTGCGTTGGCGACAGGTCGAGCGGAGTTCGTGACGCTGCCGAGAACTGCAAGGACTGACGGCGCAACGGGAACGTCAGAGCGAGCGGTACCCGCCATCGACACGATGGCAGTCGCAAATGCGATCGCTCGAAATCGACGCATGGCTCCCTCCTATCGCAGCCGCGAGTGTACCACCCAGGCAAACAGAGGGGAGTTACGGGCATGTTCCAAATGTAGGACAGGCGCCCTCGCCTGTCCCAGACCACGACAGGCGAGGGCGCCTGTCCTACATTCAATCCCGCACGCGATGCACGCGCAACAGGTTCGTCTTTGCCCGCTGATACAGAGGCGACCCCATCAGGATCACCAGCCGGTCGCCCGGCCTTACGATTTCCTTCTGCAGGAGAAACTCGTCGACGTGATCGACGATCTGCTCGTGATAGTCGCCCGTCTCGCGCATGACATACGGCTGCACACCCCAGAGGATGTTCATCCTTCGCGCAACCCAGCTCGACGGTGTAAGCGCGACGATCGGGGCGCGCGGGCGGAACTTCGACATCAGTCTCGCGGCGAAGCCCGTCTGCGTGAAGACGACGATGTACTTCGCGTCGATCTGATCAGCCGCGTAGTTGGCGGCGCCCGCGAGCGCATCGGTGAACTCGTCGGACTCATTCGATTTCTGAAAGAGCGGCGCGCGTGTCGCTGACCCGTCGTATTCGCGCGCGTTCTCCGCGCCGATGATGATGCGCGCCATCATCTGCACCGCCTCCACGGGATAGAGACCCGAGGCGCTCTCGGCCGACAGCATGACGGCATCCGAACCATCGAAGATCGCATTGGCCACATCGCTCGCCTCGGCGCGCGTGGGCCGCGAGTTCGTCGTCATCGACTCGAGCATCTGCGTTGCCGTGATCGCGAATCTCCCCCAGCGGCTCGCGCTGTTGAGAATCTTCTTCTGAATCACCGGCACCGCTTCAGGCGGCAGCTCGACACCGAGGTCGCCGCGGGCAACCATGACGCCGTCGCTGACCTCGAGGATGTCTTCGAGATTGTCGATTGCCTGCGGCTTCTCGAGTTTGGCGATGACATTGACGTCGTCGCCGCCGTTCTCGTGCAGCAACGCGCGCAAGCCTTCGATCTCGGCGCGGCGGCGAATGAAGGATGCCGCGATGTAGTCGAGCTTCTGATCGCACGCGAACTTCACATCGTCGCGATCTTTTTCCGTGATCGCCGGAATCGTGAGCTCCGAGTCGGGGAAGTTCATCCCCTTCTTCGACGAGATCGGCCCGCCGTGGATGACGCGCGTCGTGACGCGCTTCGGATCGACCATGGTGACGACGAGCTCGACCAGGCCGTCGTTGATCAGGATGCGCTGTCCGACTTCGACTTCGCGCGGCAGACTCTCGAACGGAGTCGACACCATCTGCGCGTTGCCCTTCGTCTTCTCAGTCGAGATGACGAACGTCTGTCCCGGCTGCAGTTGCACGACACCTTCGACTTCGCCAATGCGAAGCTTCGGCCCCTGGATGTCGCCGACGATCGGGACGTAGCGCCCGATCGAGGTCGCACACTCGCGGACGACCTGGATGATGCGCATCCGATCGTCTGGCGAGCCGTGCGAGAAGTTGAGACGGAATACATCCACGCCCGATGTGAGAAGGCGGTAGATCGTCTCCTCGTTGCTGCAGGCGGGGCCGAGAGTGGCGATGATTTTTGTGCGGCGCATTGTCTCCCGTTATCCTGAGCGGAGCGAAGGATCAGCCATCGCGCCGCGAGGTCTTACCCTCGGGCGATGCACCTGGCTCATCACTGCGCGGCGCCTTGGCTGATCCTTCGCTTCGCTCAGGATAAACTCAAGGCCGGCTGCAGCGACCGTCCTACGACCTGCGCGATCGCATCACACTCGCGCACGATCTGTGCGAACGCCTCGGGCAAAATCGCCTGCGGCCCGTCGCTCAGCGCCTCCTCCGGTTTGTGATGCACTTCGATCAGCACACCATCGGCTCCCACTGCGATCGATGCGCGGGACATCGGCGCGACCTTGTTGCGCTTCCCGGTGCCGTGGCTCGGGTCGACGAGGATCGGCAGATGGCTGATGCGCTTCACCGCAGGGACGACTGACAGATCGAGCGTGTTGCGCGTGTGATCCGCGAACGTCCGGACGCCGCGCTCACAAAGGATCACGTTGTAGTTGCCTTCCGACATGATGTATTCGGCGGAGAGCAGCAGCTCTTCGAGCGTCGCCGACATGCCGCGCTTGAGCAGCACCGGCTTCTTCGCCTTGCCCGCACTGCGCAGGAGCGAAAAGTTCTGCATGTTGCGCGCGCCGATCTGGATGCAGTCGGCGTACTGCGCCACCAGCTTCAACGATTCTTCATCGATCGCCTCGGTCACGACCGGCAGATCGAACTCTTCGCGAACACGCGCGAGAATCTCGAGGCCGCGCTCGCCGAGTCCCTGAAACGAATACGGCGACGTACGCGGCTTGTACGCGCCGCCGCGGAACAGCTGACCTCCGGCGCGCTTGATCCCTTCCGCGATCGCGCGCGTCTGCTCGAGCGATTCCACCGCACACGGTCCGCCAACGACGACGATCCCGTTGCTGCCTACGTCGACTCCTCCGACCGATACCACAGTGTTGTCCGGCTTGGCTTCCCGGCTGACGAGCTTGTACGCGTGTGTGACCGGGATGACTTCCTTGACGCCAGGGAAGTTCTCGATAACGAATGGATCCTGCTTTCCCTGGTGACCGGTGATACCGATCGCCGTGCGATGCGCACCAGGAATCGGATGGGCTTTGAGGCCGAGCCGCTCGATGTGGCGGACGACTGCTTCGATCTCTTCGGGCCGGGCTCCGGCCTCCATGACGACGAGCATTGCGGGGGTCTCCTGCTGAGTCCGCGGAATCGTTACTTCGCTCCGCGGCGTTCTTATGTCCTGATCAGGACAATCAAGCCTCGCCAGTATAATCGACCGCCCAAAGTGTCTGGTTCCGGAGCAGAGAACATGAAGAAATCGCTCGTGCTGTTTGCGTTCACGTTGCTCGTCGCAACGCAGTCATTCGCCAGTTACATCGTCGTTCTGAAGGACGGCAAGCAATACAAGGCGAAACAGAAATGGACCGTCGTGAACGGCAAGGCACTGATCCAGCTCGAGAGTGGACAGTCGCTTACGATCGATCCGAATCTGATCGACGAAGCGAAGTCGGAGAAGACGACGAAGCTCGGCCTGGGCGACGTTCGCATCGTGAATCTCGACACGTCGATTCCGGCGGGCAAGCCCGGTTCCTCCACGCCGTCACTCGGTGACGCGATTCACCTGAAGAAGCAGAGCGAGATCAAGGCGCAGGACGATGCCCAGGCCGCGACGACCACAGCGGCCCCACAGCCGGCCGCCGGAGGCGCCGTCAGCGCCGAGGTGATCGGCAAGTTCGAGCGCGCCTATGAAAACGTAGGCATCTTCGAGCACAAGCTGACCTCGTCGGGCCCGCGTTCGATTCGCGTCGAGCTGACCGCTGACAGCGAGGACAAGGTCTTCAATGCGATCTCGGCAACATCGTTCCTCATCGTGCGCAACGCCGGCGTTTCAGGCGTGCAGGTCGATATGGTCGAGCTGTTCATGAAGACCACGAACGGCGGCGCCGCAGGCCGATTCCAGATGACCCGCGAGGATGCGCAGATGCTGGATGAAAAGAAGATCTCGCAGCAGGAGTACTTCGTGCGGAAGGTGCTGTACTAGTTCGCGTTTATCCTTCAGGGCGAGACGAAGGATCTACGGTTATACCGCGAGGTCATTGCCTAAGGACACGGCTCGCTGCCCGTGGTAACCGTAGATCCTTCGCTTCGCTCAGGATAGACCTGGACCTGGAGACATCACCGCAACACTTCCGCCCTCGCCTGCCCGCCATACACCATCACATAGCGGAAGTGATGTACCTCGGGGTCGATCACGCTCTTCTCGCCGGCGGCGAAGACGAACGGGCGGATGTCGCCCTCCAGGGCCGACAATTCCGGCTTCACATTCGCGTAGCGCACGAGAATCTGGCGGCTTTCGCCGTTGTCGTAATCAATGGTCAGCCGTGCGCGGCCGTCGGCGATCTCGCCGAAGTCATACGCCGTGGCACGCACCCGCTCCGAGCCGAGCACCGCAACACCGCTGATCACTTTCACCTCGGGGATCCTCGTGATGAACGAGAGCTCCTCGCGCGGCGGCAGCACTCGATTGATCGTCATCCGTGGTTTTCCCGGCGATGTGCGCAGATAGTTCCATCGTCCCACCGGAGGCTCGCCAAGGATCATCGGCGGCTCGGAGACACCGAGGTCTCGAAGGGGAAGCTGCGCGCTCCATGAACGAAAGATCTTCCAGGTCGCGTCGGTGATCACGTAGTTCTCGATCTCGGGAGAGAGATCGAGCGACGCAATGACGCCGCCGACACCGTTCGCGCTCCTCGCCGCGATCACGATCCGATTGCGCCCCGTCTTGGCGAGCTGTGTGACATCGAAGACATCGAGCGCATCCTCGACATCCCCGAACCGCCGGCCGCCGATCTCCTGCCCGTTGAAATACAACGTGTACTCAGGATCGGCGGCGATCTTGATCTTCGTGTAGTAGCGGTTCGCCGGGAGCTCGAAGTCGCGCACGGCAAAAAACGCCTGCGGCGTACCGCGGCTCACCTGATGCCGTACCCAGATCCACTCCGCATGTCCGGTGACGTCGTAAAACTTCTGCGAGTAGACATACTCGAGTTTCGCGAAGCCTGCGACGAAGAGAAACCCGACGGCGATGACGATCGTCATCCGTTTCATCAAAATCCAGTCTTCGCTGCGGATAGAATGCGCGTCCGGCATGAGGGCGGTGATTGTAATTCCGGCGCGGTACGGTTCGACGCGATTCCCTGGGAAGCCCCTGGTCAGGATCGCAGGCGTCACGCTGATTCAGCGCGTCTACGAACGCGCGCGGCAGACGAAAAACGCGGATGCGGTGTATGTCGCGACGGATGACGATCGCATCTTCGAGCACGTCACATCCTTCGGCGGCAACGTCGTGCGCCCGAAGGGCGAGTTCCTGACAGGAACCGACCGCATCGCCGCAGCGCTGCCACTCATCGAATCGGCCGAGCAGTCCGCGTTCGACACGATCGTGAACGTGCAGGGCGATGAGCCCTTGATCGACATCGACACCGTCGACGCCCTGATCGATCGCCTCGCAAGCACCGGCGCAGACATCGGGACGCTCGCCTGCCCAATCGAAACGGATGAAGAGTTCACGAGCCGTGATGTCGTCAAGGTCGTGCTGGACGACTTCGGCAACGCGATCTACTTCTCGCGCGCTAGTATCGGATCGCGAAGCACCGCTCTGCGCCACATCGGCGTGTATGCCTTTCGGCGTGAAGCAATTACGCGCTTCGTCGCGCTTCCGCAATCGCCTTTGGAACGCGCGGAATCACTTGAACAGTTGCGAGGTCTGCAACAGCGATTTAAAATCGTCGTGCTACAAACATCAAAACCGCACCTCGGCGTCGATCGACCCGAGGATGTCGCACGGGTTGAGAACGAACTTGCCAAGCACGCGTGATATTCGGGGGAATCATTGAGCCGCAGGGCTCACGATCTCGAATCAGCGGCGTACTCAGCGGCAAAGTCTCCCCGAAACAACCGAATGCAAAATGCAAAATGCAAAATGGCGTTAGCGCGTCCGCTTGAATTTTGCATTTTGAATTCTGCATTTCGCATTTCCGACTTCAGGAGGAGTTCATGAGCACGAAATACATCTTCATCACTGGCGGCGTCGTGTCGGGGCTGGGCAAGGGAATCGCTGCTGCATCCATCGGTGCACTCCTCGAGACGCGGGGCTTCAAGGTCACCCTGCAGAAGTTCGATCCGTACATCAATGTCGATCCCGGCACGATGTCGCCCTTCCAGCACGGCGAAGTCTTCGTCACCGATGACGGCGCCGAGACCGATCTCGACCTCGGGCATTACGAGCGCTTCACCTCGATGCGCGCCAGCCGCAAGAACAACTACACCACCGGCCGCATCTATCTCAAGGTCATCGAAAAGGAACGCCGCGGCGACTACCTGGGCAAAACCGTGCAGGTCATCCCGCACATCACCGACGAGATCAAGAAGTGCATCCGCGAAGTGAGCGAAGGAGTGGACGTCGTCATCGTCGAGATCGGCGGCACCGTCGGCGACATCGAATCGCTCCCTTTCCTGGAAGCGATTCGACAGTTCCGCCAGGAAGTCGGCCGCGGCAACGCGCTGAACGTCCACCTCACACTCGTCCCCTACATCAAGGCGAGCGAAGAGTTGAAGACGAAGCCGACGCAGCACTCGGTCAAAGAGTTGCGCGAGATCGGCATTCAGCCCGACATCCTGCTCTGCCGCTCCGAGCATGTGATTCCGGAGGACATGAAGAAGAAGATCGCGCTCTTCTGCAACGTGGAAGACGATGCGGTCATCCCGGCATACGACGTCGAGTTCATCTACCAGGTCCCGCTCACGTTCTCGCGCGAAGGTCTCGATGAAATCCTGCTCGACAAACTGCATCTTCCGCACGAAGAGATCGGCTCGCTCGCGAAGTGGGAAGAGATCATCCGCAAGATGCGGCATCCCGAGGATGAGGTGCGCATCGGCTTCGTCGGCAAGTACGTCGAGTATGGCGACTCGTACAAGTCGCTGAACGAAGCACTCGTGCACGGCGGAATCGCGAACAACGTCAAGGTGCGCATCGTCTACATCGATTCCGAGTCGCTCGAGGAAGAGGGCTATCACGGTGAGCTGGGGAGCGTCGACGGCATTCTCGTCGGCCCCGGCTTCGGCGCGCGCGGCGTGGAAGGAAAGCTGCGCGCGATCCGCTATGCGCGCGAAAAACGCATTCCCTACTTCGGCATCTGTCTCGGCATGCAGTGCGCGACGATCGAGTTCGCGCGCAACGTCGCCGGCATGGTCGGCGCGAACTCGACCGAGTTCGATGATGAGGCGCCGTACAAGGTCATCTACAAGCTGCGCGATCTCATCGGTGTCGACGCCCTCGGCGGCACGATGCGCCTCGGCAAGTATCCCTGCGCGCTGAAGGAAGGCTCCATCTCACGTCAGGCGTATGCCGCAGAGCAGGTCGAAGAGCGCCATCGCCATCGTTATGAAGTGAACCCGGAGTATGTGCCGCAACTGGAAGAGCGCGGCCTGCGCGTGACTGGTGCATCGCCCGACGGCAAGTTCGTCGAGATGGTCGAGCTGGAAGGACATCCGTGGTTCGTCGGCTGCCAGTTCCATCCGGAATACAAGTCGCGCCCGACGGCTCCGCATCCGTTGTTCCGCTCATTCGTCGCGGCCGCACGTGCGTTCAAGGCGTCGATGAAGACGACCGTCCAGATGCAGCAGCCGCGTGAAGCGGAGGAGATGGTGTAGGTGTAGGACAGGCGCCCTCGCCTGTCCCGCAGGACTTACAATGCGCGCCCATGACACGCGCCATTCGGATCACTGACGACATTTCGTTCGGCGGAGACAACCCGCCGATGTTCATCTGCGGCCCCTGCGTCATCGAATCACGCGAGCATGTGCTGCGCATGGCGAAAACGCTGCTCGCGCTGCGCGACGAGATGAAGATCAATCTCGTCTTCAAGTCGTCGTTCGATAAGGCGAACCGCTCGTCGATCGAATCGTTTCGCGGCCCGGGACTCGAGAAGGGACTCGAGCTGCTGCGCGCGGTCAAGGAAGAAACCGGGTTGCCGATCCTGAGTGACATTCATGAATGGCAGCAGGCGGAACGAGCAAGCGAAGTGCTCGACATCCTGCAGATCCCCGCGTTCCTCTGCCGGCAGACGGATCTGATTGCGGCGGCGGCGCGTACGGGCAAGGCCGTTGGCGTGAAGAAGGGACAGTTCCTCTCGCCGGAAGAGACGAAGAACATTCTCGACAAGGGGAAGGAAGTCGGAAACGACCGCGTGTTCATCACCGAGCGCGGCACGTCGTTCGGCTACCAGAACCTCGTGGTCGACATGCGCTCGTTCCCGATCGTGCGCGGCTTCGGCGCTCCGGTGGTGTATGACATCACGCACTCGATGCAGCGGCCGGGCGGCGAAGGAAAGCAGACCGGAGGAACGCCGCAGTTCGCACGTCCGCTCGCGCGAGCGGCAGCGGCGGCGGGTGCGGATGGATTCTTCATGGAAGTGCATGACAATCCGCCGGAAGCGATGAGCGACAAGACCACGCAGCTTCGGCCGGAGGTTGCGCGCGCGATCATCGCGGATGTCCTCGCGATTCGCGCCGCACTGCCGGCGTAGGAGAGCGGGCGAGACGCCCGCTCTCCATCTGCTACCCTTCGGGACTATGTCGCGCGTTCGGATCATCATCGCGGGCCTGACCGGCGCGTACCTCGTGCTCACTCTGCTCGACCGATTCAAGCTCATCGAGCTGCTGGTGATTCGCACGGGCCTTCCGCTGGTGCTCGTGTTGATCGAATCGATCGCGATCATCGGCTGCGGTTTCGCTCTGCGCAGCAGACGCTGGCCCGAGCTCGATCCCAGCCTCGATTTTCTGCTCGGATATCCGCTCTTCGGCGCGCTCTGTTTCCTCGCCGGCACGATCAGCGTTTCGAGATGGATGATGGTGCTGGTGCTGACGGGCAGCACGTTGTTCGGCGCATTCGCGCTCGCGCGATGGTGGGAAACGCGGCAGGCAGACAGCGGACAGAAGGACGCGGACAGCAGGAGCACCTTCGACTCATTCGCATTGATCTGCCTCGGCATCGTCCTGCTTTGCGCCGGCGTCTTCGTGCAGGCGCCGCCGGTCAACCACGACGAGCTCGCGCATCACCTTGCCATCCCGAAGACATGGGTGCTCGAGGGCCGCGCGATCGATCTCCCGCTCTCGTCTCATTCGTACTTTCCGTTGGGGATCGAGTCCGCTGATCTTCCATTCCTGACTCTGCTCGGCAACGACGGCGCTCTCGCCTCGCACCTTCTTCATCTGTTCGCGGCAATCGGGGCAACGTTGCTGATTCAGAGAAGAACGAAGAACCTGCTGGTCACCGCAGCGATCGCGACGACACCGGCTCTTGCGATTGCCGCGGGTTGCTCGCTTGTGGATTGGCCACTCGCCGGCGTCACCGCAGCGCTGTGGATCGCGCTCGAGGAGCGCGATGACAAAGGCGCGGCCGCTGCCGTCGGGGCGGGTCTGCTGATCGCCTACACGTTCATTCCGATTGCCGGCATCGCGTTGATCGTGGCGCGGCGCTGGCGTCCTGCGATGATCGGCGTCGCGGCCGGCAGCGTGTTCTTCCTTCGGAACGTTGTTCTCGCGGGCAATCCCTTTGCGGGTGCTTTCGAGATGCTGCATGGCGGCACCGGGTTTCTCTCCGAGTATGTTTTCGGCTCGCACCTGATGAACGATTCGATGGGCGCATCCCTGCTCGCGCTCGCGCCGTTCGTCACGGGAATTGTGCCGATCGCACTTCTGGCGGCCGGCATCGCGCTCTTCTTTCTCGCACCGGCGCCGCGGGTGCTGATCCCCTTCTTCATCGCTCCCGCGATGAGCGCAGAGCCGGCAGTACGCGCGCGGAAGTGGGCCGCATGGATTCTCGCGATTGCGATCGGCGTGCAGACGATCATCATCTTCTTCCTCACGGATCGCTCGGAGGCGTTCACGCTGTTGACTGTCGAAACGGAGCAATCGTTCCGGACGAAGCATCTGACGTCGTTCGCATCGATAACGTGGCTGAATCAAACGCTGCCGTCGAGCTCGCGCACACTGGTCATCGGCACGAGCGAGAGCTTCTGGTTCTCGCGCTGCGTCCGCGCCTGCGGCGAAGCCGATTCAACGCGCGTCGCCGCATATCTCGAGGCGCCTGCCGCGGAAGCACTGCGCGAGAAGCTGCGCCGCGACGGAATCACTCACGTCGCTGTTCTGCAGAAAGCAGAAGAGCGGCAGACGCATCTCACGCCTGCCGCTCAAAAGACTTTAGCGATGCTGCTCGATCACTTCACGTCGGCCGTGACTGCGCAGGGCGACGCGACGCTTTTCGAGTTGAAATAGCTACGGGCAAGTCGCGAACGCCGTCACGTCCGTCACTGCAGGTGCCGGCGGCCCGAAGTAACTGAAGTAGCGCTTCGTCTGACCATTCTTCACATCGGTCACCGCCACGGAGTAATGCTGGTTGGTCGTGGCCGCGGAGAAAACCCACTTGTAGTTGTTGACCGGGCAGGCGTCGAGCACTTTGACCATCAGTTCCCAGTTGTCCGAACTGAAGAACCAGAAGAGGCCGGAGCTCGCGCTGGCGCCCGGTACGACCGTGCCTACGCCATGGGCGCCGCTATCGAGAACCCACCACGTCGAACTGACGGCAAAGCGGTTGCCTGCCAGACAGAGGCTCGTCGCCGTCGGCGAGCAACTGAGCGCGACCGGTGCGTTGAGATAGGCGAGTGAACCGCTGAGAACTCCGTTATGGCCTCCAACGGAATCGTTCGCGCTTCCATCGAGGTGATACACAGCGACGAGACCCGGTTGCGCGGAGTTGATCGTCTTGTTGATGTTCGCGCGGATCTGATCCTGGGTCAGCGCGACATTCCAGAAGCGCACCTCGTCGAGGGAGCCGTAACTGAAGTTGTAATTCACATCGTTGTCGAGGCGAACATTCGACGAGTTCGTGGTCATTGGTCCCGTCTCGGCGTTTGTCTTCACCAACTCGCCATCAATGTAGTGTTTGCGATTGACGCCGTCATACGTCACGGCAACGTGCACCCAGTCATTCGCGGGTACGGTCCCGCCGTCAATGCGGCTCGCAGTGCCCTTGATGTATGAGCGCAAAGTCGTTCCGCAGACACCGATCCACCATGCAGTTGCATATCCCTTCCCGGCTATGCCTGAGCATCCACCAGAATCGCTTCCATTCACCCATGCCTCGAACGTGAAGCCGGTGCTGAAATCGAAGGCGCTGCTCGCAGGAATCTCGATGTTCCCGGTTGAAGATGTCGAGCTCCGCACAAGCCAGGTACCATAGGGCTGAGCCGCCACCGGCAGTGCTGCAACGGCCATCAACAGAACGACTGCATAGATCCAGTAAGACTTCATTTCTCCTCCAGTTACTACCCCTCACTCTGTCACCCGCACAAGATGCGATGAGTCGATTCGAAATGCGGTGATGCACACCACGCAGTGAAAAAAAAGGCGGGCATTGACGCCCGCCTTCTCAAATCATCTTTGCACCAGTTTGCTAGACAGTAACGGCCTCAGCGACCCCGGCCGCTGCACGGAGCGCGTCAGCCTTGTCTGTCTGCTCCCAGGTGAAATCCGGCTCGCTGCGGCCGAAGTGCCCGTATGCCGCGGTCTTCTTGAAGATCGGACGGCGAAGCTTGAGCGAGTCGATGATGCCGCGCGGCGTCATCTGGAAGTGCTCGCGAACGAGCTCCGACATCTTCGCCTCGTCGATCTTTGCGGTGCCGAACGAGTTCACGTAAACCGACACCGGCTCGGCCACACCGATCGCATACGCGAGCTGCACCTCGACTTCGTCAGCGAGGCCGGCAGCAACGAGATTCTTCGCGATGTAGCGCGCCATGTAGCAAGCCGAGCGATCGACCTTCGTGGGGTCTTTGCCCGAGAACGCGCCGCCACCATGACGCCCGCGGCCACCGTACGTGTCGACGATGATCTTGCGGCCCGTGAGTCCGGTGTCACCCTGCGGTCCGCCGACGACGAAGCGTCCGGTCGGATTGATGTGGAAGACTGTGTCCTTGTCGAGCAGCTCGCCCGGAATCGTCGGCTTGATGACCTGCTCGATGATCGCATCGCGAAGGTCGTTGTTGCTGACGTTCGGCGAATGCTGGGTCGAGATGACGACAGCGCTCGCGCGGATCGGGCGGCGGCCGTCGTATTCGATCGTCACCTGCGATTTTCCATCGGGACGGAGGAAGTCGAGCTCGCCCGATTTGCGCGTGTCCGTCAGACGGCGCACCAGCTTGTGCGCGAGCTCGATCGGAAGCGGCATGAGCTCCGGCGTTTCGCGAACTGCGAAGCCGAACATGAGTCCCTGATCGCCCGCACCACCCGTGTCGACGCCCTGCGCGATGTCAGGCGACTGCGGATCGATCGAAGAGATGACCGCACAGGTCTCGCTGTCAAAACCATACTTGGCGCGCGTGTAGCCGATCTCACGGATCGTGTTGCGGACGATCGACGGAAAGTCGACGTACGTGCGCGTGGTGATCTCACCGGAAATCATCGCGAGGCCGGTCGTGACCAGCGTCTCGCAGGCGACGCGGCCCACCGGATCTTCGGCAAGGACTGCGTCGAGGATCGCGTCGGAGATCTGGTCGGCGATCTTGTCGGGATGCCCTTCCGTTACCGACTCCGACGTGAACAAATGGCGGTTCATGGACATGTAGCGTTGCTCCTTGTGCGTGTCGAATGCTGAATCGACGGATTTTAACACGGGCAGGCGCGGGAGCAGACAGCAGACAGCAGGAGCAGGCAACGTCTCCGTCCGCCTGCTGCCTGCTGCCTGCTGTCTGCTGCCTGCTGTCTGCACTCTGGACAGTCTCTTGCACAGTCTGCCTTTGCATGCTGCGCACACGAAACCTACCCGCCTATCGCGATCTGCTCATGCTCTTTACGAAGTACGGACGCAAGGATTTTCATCTGGAAGTCTCACCGGAAGAGCTCCTCAATGGCAGCGAGCGCGAGAGTGCGATGGAGCCCGATGTCCGGGCCCGCGCTGAGGCCTTCGCGAACGCCTTGAAGGACATGGGGCCGACGTATGTGAAGTTCGGGCAGCTTCTCTCGACACGGCCCGATGTCGTCCCTCAGGAATACATCGACGCGCTCGAAACGCTGCAGGACTCGGTCGAGCCGTTTTCATTCGCCGAGGTAGAGAAGACGATCGAAGAAGAGCTCGGCGTCCGGTTGTCGAAGGCATTCGAATCGTTCGAGTCCACTCCGCTCGCGGCTGCTTCGCTAGGTCAGGTGCACTATGCCGTGCTGCGCGACGGGCGCGAGGTCGTCGTCAAGGTGCAGCGCCCGAATGTCCGTGAACAGGTGCGACATGATCTCGAGGTCTTCTCCGAGATCGCCTCCACGCTCGAAGAGCACACCGATATCGGCAGAAAGATGAACCTGGTTGCGACGATCGAGCAGGTTCGTTTCACCTTCACCGCCGAGCTGAACTACCTCCAGGAGGCGCGCAACATGGATCTGATGCGCACGAATCTGAAGGAGTTCGGCGGCATCTACATCCCCACAGTGCTTCACGACCTGAGCTCGGCGCGGGTCCTCACGACGGAGCTGATCCGCGGACGCAAGGTCTCGAAGCTCACACCGCTGATGCTCGTCGATCACGACTACGCCGAGCTGGCGCGAGTCCTCATCCATGCCTATCTGAAGCAGATCTGCATCGATGGCTTCTGGCACAGCGATCCGCATCCGGGCAACGTCTTCGTACGCGAGGATCAGATCGTACTGCTCGACTTCGGTATGACGAGCCGCATCACGAAAGAGACGCAGGACGAGATCGTAAAGCTTCTTCTCGCCATCTCCTCGAACAACGGCATCGAAGTCGCGGAGTGCTGCGTGCGTATGTCGGAAGTGCTGGACCAGTTCGACGTCACGCGTTTCCATCGTGAAGTCGCGACGCTCATCAGCGCATTTCACGAAGCAAACATGCAGGAAGTCAACACGGGCCAGGTGCTCTTCCAGATCATCGCTCTCGCGAACAGAAACGAGTTGCGGAGCCCGCCCGAGCTGGCGATGCTCGCGAAGACGCTGCTGAATCTCGACTCGATCACGCGGCGGCTCGATCCAGAGTTCGCTCCTCAACAGACGATTCGCGACTACGCTCAGAAACTGATGTCGCAGAAGCTGCAGCAGAAGTTCGAACCGCAGAACTTCTATCCCGCACTGCTCGATCTCAATCAACTCGTGCTCGACCTCCCCCATCGCGCGCGCGAGATCCTCGATCTCACCGCAGGCGGAAAGCTGACGCTCGGCGTGAAGCTGACGCAGGCCGAGCAATTCCTCAGCGGCATCCACAAGATCGCGAATCGCATCACGGTAGGACTCGTCATCGCGGCGCTGCTCGTCGCCTCTTCGCTGATGATGCGCGTACCCGCGTCGTGGAGGCTCTTCGGCTATCCCGCGATCGCGATTCTGGGCTACCTGCTCGCGGCGATCGCCGGGGTCTATGTCGTCGCGTCGATTCTCCTGCGAGATCGAAAAGACCGCGAACGCGCCGGCTATAAGTAGCGGCCGCCGAGCGGCGAACAGGACGCCCGCCTCCCGCGGAACGTACTGTTCTCGACATGCCTCTCGTCTCCGTCGCGATCTGCATGCACAACGGCGGTGCTTACATCGTCGAAGCGCTCGAAAGTGTGTTCGCGCAGACCTGTCAGGACTTTGAGATCGTCCTGATCGACGACGGCTCGACCGACGGCTCCGCCGATGAAGTGGAGCGGCGATTCCCCGACCCGCGATTGAGAATCTTCCGCCAGCCGCAACAGACGCTGCGCGGGGCGCGTCCTGCGGCCGTGAGTCACGCGCGCGGCGGCCTCATTGCGTTTCTCGATCACGACGACCTCTGGATGCCGGATAAGCTCGAACGGCAGCTCACACTCGCGCGGGACACGCAAGCGGCGCTCCTGTTCTCCGACTGTCTGTTGATCAACCCTGCAGGCCGGACGATCGCCCGGATGTCCGATCAGTTCGACCTTGCATCGATCGATCTCGACCATCCGCATCGCGCCCTGCTCCAGAATGGAAACTTCATCGCGTACTCGACGGCACTCGTGCGCAGCGACACGCTGCGCGAGCTCGGCGGCTTCGACCGGCGCTACCAATATGTGAGCGACTACGACCTCTGGCTTCGGATCGCGCGCCGCCATCGCGTGGCCTGTTCGCACGAATCCCTGGCCCAGTATCGGATTCACCCATCGCAGTTCACGCAGAAAAACGCGGACATCACGCTCGCGGAGCACAACGCTCTGCTGCACCCGATCACGAAGACCGCCTCCTATCCCCGCCCCCTTCGCGTCGCTACCGGCGATCTCCTCCTCGGCCAACACCGTCTGGCGTTCGGACACTTGCGGCGGCAACATCGCTATCGGGCAGCGCTCACCGCGATCGTGGGGATGCTGCGGCACCCGACACGACTGCGGGACTACGTCCGGCATCGAGTCGCTCCGCAAGCGATCGAGACCGCGATCAGCGCACTGCGCTCTCTCGGGCAGCGCGTGCGGCGAAGAGTCCGGCGCGCACGCTACGGCAGGGAATCGCACATCTGGTTCGACGGCACCGCACTCGGCGGCGCGCAGAACGGCTACTTCAACTTGAGCGTCGAGTTGATCCGGCGTCTGGCGGAATGCGGCGTGCTTCATGTCAGCACGGACGCTCGCGGCCGGCATGCGCTGACTGCCCGGATCGGCCCGCTCGCAGCGCGGATTCGTTTTCATCGCGTGAAAGCTCGCTACCGGCCGCGAGGTCACGCCCCGGCGAATCGCACGACCGAGGTGCTCTTCTGGCGCGGCACATTCCGCTGGCGCGATTCGCGCCGCATTGCGATCGTGCAGGACGTCACCACGAAGGTAAATCCCGAGTGGCACACGGCCACGAACGTCGCGGAGTTCGACGAGTACCTGGGCTATGTACGGCTACACGCGCACGCAATTGCAACGATCTCCGAACAGAGCCGCCGCGACATCATCGATCACGTCGCGGTCGATCCGGAAAGCATCGCGATTCTTCCGATGCCGATCCATCCTCAGTACCGCACACCGCGCCTCGATCCCTCCTTTGCGTTTGCGAAGCCCTATGTGCTCTGCGCCGGCACGATCGAGCCGCGGAAGAATCTCCGGCGCCTTGTGGCCGCGTTCGAAAGCATCGCGACAAGTCAGATACTGGTGCTCGCGGGACCCGCGGGCTGGGACCCCGAATTTCTGGCCGAGCTTCGCTCTGAGCGCGTCCACTACGCCGGTTTCGTCGAGCTCGAACGAATGCCGTCGCTCTATCACTTCGCTTCCGCGGTCATCTACCCGAGCCTCTATGAGGGATTCGGGTTGCCGCTGTTCGAGGCGATGTGCTCGTCGGCCGCCGTGCTCTCATCGAACACGAGCTCCATGCCGGAGGTCGTTGGCCGGGACCTCATCACCTTCGATCCGCATCAGCCGGAGGAGATCGCGAACGCCCTGCGCCGCGCACTGGCGATGTCCCTCGAAGAGAGTGCTGCATATCGGCGCCGCTGTCGTGCACGTGCCGAGCTCCTTCTCGAGCGGTTCGATGCACAGCCGCCGCTGCCGGGCATCCGATGAAGATCACGATCACCCTGCCGTTCATCAACCTGACGGGCGGGATCCGGGTCATGCTCGACTACGCAAACTGGCTGCATGCTGCAGGGCATCAAGTCACCGTCGTCTACCCGGCGTGGCCATACCGGTTTCAGTGGACGCGGCGGCAGCGATGGGTCGAGTTTCGAAAGACGGTTGCAGCCGAAGTTCGCGTGCCGTGGCTAACTGTTCGTTGCACCTTGCGCCGCCTTCCGTCGCTGTGCTGGCCGTTCGTTCCGCGCGCCGACATGATTCTGGCAACGGCCTGGCCCACCGTGCATGACGTTGCGGCGCTCCCGCGACCGTGTGGAACGAAGGTCCACATCGTGATGCATCACGAGAGTGGCAGCGGCGATGAGCAGCGGATTCGCGCGATCTACCGCCTTCCGTTCCGCCGCATCGCATTCTCCGAATTCGTGCGTGACAGCATCGAAGAGCGATTCGGATGCAATATCGACGCGGTGGTCCCGAACGGTGTCGATACGACGCTGTTCTTCCCCGAGGACAAGGCACGATCGAAGCGCGTGCTGTTCCTCTTTCATCCCGATCCGCGGAAAGGTGCGGACGACGGCATCGCCGCGCTGAGCCTCGTGCGCGAAGAGATGCGCGAGGTGGACATTCGAGTCGCTGGTACAGTCAGACCAGAACGGCTTTTCGATTGGATGCCCTTCGAGTTTCATCCATCCGACGCGGCTCTTCGACGCCACTACTCGTCATCGACGGTGCTGTTGTATTCAAGCCGCTATGAGGGTTTCGGGCTTCCTCCGCTCGAAGCCATGGCCTGCGGTTGTCCTTCCGTCACGACGAACGCCGGAGCGATTCCCGAATACGCGGCGCATGAACGCGACGCTTTGATCGTGAATGCGGGCGACATCGGCGCGATGGCCAATTCGCTCCTTCGTGTTCTGAGAGATGAAGATCTTCGAGCGCGATTGTCCTGCGAGGGCTTGAAGACAGCCGAACGTTGGTCGTTAGCACGTGTCGCACCATCGTTCTGCGCGGCACTGGAGGCGTTCGCCCAGGAGTCTGCGAGGCGGAAAGATTGAGGCCCTCGATGAGAACGAAAAGCGAAATTCAGAATGCAGAATATGCAGAATTCAGAATGCAGAATTATGCAGAATTCGAAATTGATGTGGCGCTTCGCGCGTCATTCTGAATTCTGTGATTCTGAATTCTGCATTTCGCTTCTACCCCCGTGAATCGTCGAGGAGCTAGAACAGCGCCGACCAAAGTCCCATCGCATCTGCGACTCTCGCGAAATACCCCGTGGGGCTCGGGACGTCCGGGTGCTGCGAGGGAAAGAGGCGCAGCCTCTCTGCGATCGCGAGGAACGCTCCGCGCACATCGAGGCCGTGCGGAAGCTGCGCGTCGAGTATGAAATCCCACAACCGCTCATGGATTTGAATCCCGAGTGCTTCGCGCCGCAAATTCACGAACGGATTCGACCTTCGCACATGACGCACGAACGGCTCGCCGCTCGTCGCGTACCACCCCATGTAATCGAGCACACGCTTGAGAATCAGTCCGCTCCAGATGTCATCGAATCGATCGAAGCCTTCTGTCTCGAATCCCATCAGCAGGTTGTACGCAGCGGGGATCACGTCACGGCGATAACAAACATTCATTGCGCACAACGGTAAGGCCATGCCGGGCGGCACGACTTCGTGCGCGCGTGGCAGGATCGGTGAACGCGGCTCGCGAATGCGCATGAGCGACGTCGGCCCATCGAGATCCGGCGACTCCGACCAGAGCCCATGATTCAACGCGACCGGCAACTGGCCGAGCCGCTCGTACGGCAGGCCGCGCGGCGAGTCGCCGGCGATCGTGCGAAACCAGCGGTCGCGTCGAAAACTCTCGAGATGCCGTTCGATGAAGTCGTCTGCTTCCGGATAGCAGTCATCATCGAGCGTAATGATGAAATCGCAGCCCTCGCGCCACGCGAGATACATCGGGAATGAACGGCATGCACCCGATCCATGCGGAATGATCCACGCGGAATCACCGAGTCCGCGTCGAATGTCTTCGTGAGTGGTGTGCCGCAGGCGCGAGGAAGCCGTCTCGAACGATCTCGTTGCACGATCTTCGTGAACGAAGAGCCGGACTTCTTCGCGATCGAAATGCGAACGCCATGCTTCGAGAAACGACGCGATCGATTCCTCTCGCGCGGTGGGTACGCAGATGCCGGTCAGCACGCGATTGATACGAAGGCAACGCGCGAGACGCCTATGCGGCTGGTGACCCCGAGAGGACTCGAACCTCCGACCAAGAGTTTAGGAAACTCCTGCTCTATCCTGCTGAGCTACGGGGTCTTAGCGCCGCGGAAGGCTACCATCCTGGCCCTGCTTTCGCAATTCGAAACAAGTGTGAGACGCGCGATTCTGATTGCCTGCATGCTCTTCAGCTCACCACTCTTCGGCCAGCAGAAACCCTGCCCCTGGTATCGCTTCGGCCTGTGCAACGAGTTCGACATCGAAGGACTTCCACCCGAGGCTCCGCGGCAGGGCGTCGTGATCACGATCGATGTCGGAACGAATCAGGCGTATCTCTTCAAAGATGGGCAACTCGTCAAACGCTCGAAGGCTGCGACGGGCAGCGAGAAGTCCCTCATCGTGGGCGACGATGAGTGGTTGTTTCACACACCGCGCGGCCACATGAAAGTCCTGCGCAAGATCACCGATCCGATCTGGCGCAAGCCCGACTGGGCGTATCTCGAAAACAATGAACCGGTGCCTCCGAAGGATTCGCCCAGGCGCAACGTCAAAGGAAAGCTCGGCAAGTACGCTCTCGACCTCGGCGAAGGCATTCTGATTCACGGCACTGACGATGCGGCATCGATTGGACGCAAGGTCTCGCACGGCTGCATTCGGCTGCCGAACGGGATGTTGAAGTCGGTGTACGAGAGCGCGAGTGTGGGAACGGATGTGTTCGTGTTCGACAGCGGAGAGTGACGCCGCCCTACTGCGAGCTGATCGTGCGCAGCAACTCGCTCATGTCGTACGGCTTCATGATCGTCGTCACCGAGCCACTCAGCTTTCCGAGCGCACGCGCGTCGGCGTGACCGGTCGAGAGAATCACGCGCATCGATGGCCAGCGCTCAATCAACTGTTCGTAGACCTCGAGTCCGCTCACGTCGGGAAGATTGACATCCAGCAGCACGAGATCCGGAACGAACTGGCGCACGACGTCAACGGTCTCGCGGCCCGTCGTAATCAGTTGCACGTCGAATCCTTCATCGATGAGCAGGACACGCAGACCTTCGGCTACCGAGTCGTCATCTTCGACGAGGAGAATCTTCTTCACTTCCGGCCGTAACTCGCCATCGCGGAACAGCGGCGAGGATGCCGCCGGCAGCACGATCGTGAATGTCGATCCGTCGCCTTCGCGCGTGGCAACGCGCAGCGAGCCTCCCATCTGCGTCATCGCCTGATGCGCGATCGACAGGCCAAGCCCGGTGCCGCGCGGCTTCGTGGTGAAGAGCGGATCGAAGATATGATCGACGACGTGCTCGGGGATTCCACTTCCCGTATCGCTGAGTGCGATCTCGATCTCCCCTGTCGCCGTGCGAGTGACACGAATCTTGAACTCGCCGCCTGATGGCATGGCATCGCGCGCGTTCACGACGATATTTGTCGCCACCTGCATCAGCAACGCAAGATCCGCACGTGCGGTGAGATCTTCACTGTCGTCGATCTCCGTGATCACGCTGAACGCCGGGCCTAGTGTGTTCCGCGCTTCGTTGGCGAGATTGGACGCCCAGCGTCCAATCTCGATCGGAACCAGGGAAACGGAGTTGACCGGCCGCGCGAGCCGCTGAATCTCCTGCGAAATCTGCCGTCCGCGGCGCACCGCCTGGAAAATGTGATCCGTGGCGAGCACGACCTTCTCATCGTCCTTGTGTCTGCGCCTCAGCAGCTCGGCGAACGGCAGGATGCTCATCAGCACGTTATTGAATTCGTGTGCAACCGAAGCTGCGAGCTGGCCGAGGCTGGCCAGGCGTTTCTCGCGCTCGTTCTCGCGCGACGTGGTGGAGACAGGTTGCGCGATGCCGTGGACCGCTCGCCCAACCCGTTTCGCTTTGATCCGGAGGACGCGTTCGAAGCCGTCGTTGCGATGAACGCGGATCTCCGTATCGATCGGCGTTCCTTCCGAAGCGGCGCGGCGAATGGCGTCGACGATGGCGCTTCGATCGCGAGCCCGAACCAGCGTCGAGACTTCTTCCAGTCGTGGCGGTTCTTTCCCCAACCAGCCGGCCAGCCGCTGCAGGGCCCTTGACGCAACGAACGAATCCGCTGCCGAGTCCCACTCCCACCACTCAGTCCCTGCAAGGCGCAGCGCGGCGACACTACGCCTGGACGGCAATGCTTCTTTACTCACGGCATTAGCTCCACAGACAAACTCGATGCCAACCGGAGGAGCGAAACAAACTCAATTGCTTGAACGAATTATAAGATTGATGGGCCGCAGGCACTCCGTCTGGAATCCAAATTCCGTTCGGAATTGCGACGGATCACGATTTCTTCTTGAGCCGAGCGTAGAGCGTCGACGGGCTGATCTGCAGCTGACGCGCAGCCTTGCGAACATTACCACCCATCGCATTCACCGAGGCCTCCACGTAGTCCGCAATCAGATCATCGAGAGGCCGCACTTCCCACTCCTCGCTCGGCATCATCGATGACGACGCGGAAGCCACGGCCGTCGGCGCTGACTCGAGCATCAGATCCTCGCTGTGAATCTCGTTGCCGTCCAGAGTCAACAGTGCTCGCTCCAGCACGTTGCGCAGCTCGCGCACGTTGCCCGGCCACGAGTACGACGACAGTTTCTTCGTCGCGCGCGGACTCATCTTCGGCGTCGGACGCCCGATCTCCTTCGCCAGAGCTGGCAGCAACGCCTGCACGAGAATCGGAACGTCCTCGAGACGCTCGCGCAGCGGCGGCATCCGAATCCGCACGACGTTGAGCCGGTAATAGAGGTCGCCGCGAAATCGGCCATTGTTCACTTCCTGCAGTAGGTCGCGGTTCGTCGCGGCCACGAGCCGGAAGTCCGCGCGAAGATCGCGAATCCCACCGACGCGCCGGAAGCGTTTCTCTTCCAGCGCCTTCAGCAGGCGCGCCTGAACGGTCAGCTCCATCTCGCCGATCTCATCGAGAAAGAGCGAGCCGTCTGCCGCGATCTCGAACAGTCCCTGCTTCGTCTGCATCGCGTTCGTGAACGCACCGCGCTCATGTCCGAACAGTTCCGATTCGAGCAGCTCTTTCGAGAGTCCCGCACAGTTCAGATCGACGAACGGTGCACGCGAGCGCGGCGAGCGGTTATGGATCATCCGCGCCAGCACTCCTTTGCCCGTTCCCGACTCCCCTTCGATGAGCACCGGTGACGGCGCGCGTGAGATCTGCGCGATGATCTGATTGAGCTGCGTGATCGCCGGCGAGATGCCGGGCAGACGCTCGACATCCTTCGGCTCGGTTCGCCGCAAGGCCATCAGCTCGCGCTGCGTGGAGAGCATCCGCTTCACTTGCTGCAGCGTGAGTTGCAGCGTCTCGTACTCGAAGGGCTTCTGTAGAAACGTCTCTGCACCGAGGCGCATCGACTCCACGACACGCTCGAAGGTCCCGTGTGCCGACATCATGATGATCGCGGTGTTCTCCGCGTACATCTTGAATTGATGCAGCAGCTCGATGCCGAGGATGTCCGGCAGTTGAATGTCGAGCAGAACGACATCCGGTGAGAACTCGGCGAAGAGACGCATTCCCTCGCGGCCCGTGTTCGCCGTCTTGATCTCCCACTCATCGCCAAGCAGCGCTTCAAGACCAGCAACGATGCCGGGCTCGTCATCGATGATCAGTATGCGGTCACGAAATTCTTCGCTCATTCTCGCGAAATGATACGCCTGTCCACATTTCAGACGTAGCGCAAATTCACAAGAAGTCGATAAGTGTTTTACTCCTAGGTACTTACCGGCTTTCGAACGGTGGCGGCCAACTTGATCTAAGAGCGGCCCAGGAGAAAAACAACAACATGCTCGTCACACTCTTCGCCGCCGCCCTCACCGTCAAAGTCGACCTCCTCGGAATGATTCAGCAGCGCTACCACGCAGCACCAGAGGTCAAGAGCCTCACCTGCCAC
>JACXTT010003463.1_pt1 | contig 24234 bp, 28 predicted proteins | sample 9270951 | NCBI WGS metagenome assembly JACXTT01 (sample SAMN15532306, study PRJNA645909) | rock metagenome | isolation source: weathered quartz diorite | place: Puerto Rico | collected 2017-06-21
TGTGGGCTCGGAACGGGGGGAGGGCCGGCGAGGGGTGGAGGCGGGGGTTGGGGTGGAAACTGGAAATTTGGGGATTTCGACAGGCGGCGGCACGCGCTCGGCGGCGGTGAGAGCGCTCCGCGTCATCTCGGGCGCCGCGGCGACTACCTGTTTCGCCGCCTTCGCGGCGTGCTGCGCCGTGCCGACCAGAGCCGTCGAACTCCGCGCGGCAGTGGATACGGCGCTGGGCAGCAAGAGTACACCCAGAGCGATCAGGACCGCGATGAGCGCGATGACCGCTGCGATGCGCCACCATACGTCATGTGTGGAGCGTGATACTGGCGTGGCGTTCGTGTCGGCCTCGGCAGTTCTGGAGTGTGGCGAATCCTGATGAAGACGCCGCAGCTCGGTCGCGAGTCGCTCATCGGCCTCGCGCCGCAGCCGTTCGACTTCATTTTTCACGCGGCGATCGACTTCTGCGTCGACGTGTGAGTGCTCCCGCATCGCTCCCTTCGGCGCGTGCGGCTCGGTCGACTCCGCCGGCAAGTCGTTCCAGCCCGCCAGCTCCGACTGGTCGTGAGCCGCGCTGATCAGCGTCGCCATCGCGCGGACGCGATCCTTTTCCGCCGACGCAAGGCACATCCGGATGTCGTACGCGGCCTGCTCCTGGGCGCGAGGTTCGCTCAGGTTCGCGATTTGGAGTGTGCGTACGCCCGCGCCGCCTGAAAGCGACGTGAGGTGGGCAGAGGCCTGGTCGCGCTCTGCCTGCGGGACGTTCCGGCCGAACAGGAGAACGTCGGGCAGCCGCTGGTTCATCGCCACAATGGCTGCCTGCATCGTGGGAACGATCGTCAGGTTCGCCCCGAGTTTCCGGCGTACGAGGGACGTCAGCGGAGCCGCCTGAGATGCGTCGGGCTCAAGCGCGAGGACGAGATTCATATGGAGGAAGCGCGGGTCTGCCGTTCAATCGATGTGCCGCGCGAATCTGCCGAGAATTGCAGTGGAATGGGGGTGGCGGGATGACGGTCCTGGAAGACGGGTTACGAAAGTGAGCGCGGACCGCCTTCGAGCAACTGCCGTGCGGTTCCCAGGATCGCGGACAACTCGCCGCCGAAACCCCCACCCTGCGCGAGGTCGGCTTTGCCGCCACCACGGCCGCCAAAACGCTCGATGAGTGCGCCGAGGACGACAGATGCATCGACGGGCATGCCCGGCGAGCGGGTAATGACGCCCGCGTGTGGCGACTCAGTCGAGAAGAGCGCGACCGCGGCGTTCGCCTGCGCCGCGATGTGCGTCGCGATCGCTTTCAGGCCGTTCGCATCCCAGCCGTCGATCGCCTCCACAATCACCACGGCCGCTCCGCTTCCTACCTCACACGCGCCAATGAGACGCGCGGCCTCGTGAGCCGCCAGCGCTTCCTGAAACCTTCTCAGCGTGCGGCGCAGATCCTTTGCCTCCACCTGCATCCGCTCGATCGCCGCAGGCAAATCGCGAGGGAGGACGGAGAGCAGACGAACGCTTCCGGCGACCGCATCACGCAGCAACTGAAAGGCACGAATGGCACGGGATCCACAGGCGAACGTCACGCGGGTGCCACCCTTGAACTTTTCAGCGGCGATGACGAGAAGCGACCCGATCGCTCCCGTGCGGGACACGTGCGTCCCGCCGCACGCCGACAGGTCGAAGTCCTGCACTTCGATCAGTCTCAACGTCCCTTCGCGCGCCGGCTCCTTGCGCAGGGGCAGCACGGCCGCATGCTCGGACGTCACGAAGCGGATGGCGACCTCGCGGTTTTCCCAGACGACGCGGTTCGCTTCCCCTTCCGCGAGAGCGACCTGCTCCGACGAGGCCTCGCGCTGGAGATCGATCGTCGACGCGTCCGATCCCATATGAAAACTGACCGTTCGGATCTGGAACAAACGATCGAAAGCAGCCGACAGGAGGTGCTGTCCCGTGTGCTGCTGCATATGGTCAAAGCGCCGCGTCCAGTCGATTTCGGCGTTGACGATTGCGCCTTCGGGTACAGGCGCCGTGAGGATGTGCACCACCTCGTCATCGACATCGATCACCTCGATGACTTCGATCGCGGACCCATAGGGTCCGCGCCGCTCCCTACCGGCCCCACCCGCTCTACCCGCCTCACCCGCCTCACCCGCCTCAAAGAGCTTGCCCGTATCGAACGGCTGGCCGCCCGATGTCGGGTAGAACGCGGTTCGATCGAGGAGTGCGGCAGGCCGGCCTTCGTGGACGAATGCTTTCGTGATCGAGGCGTGGAAACGGCGGCAGTACGGATCGGTGTAATAGATGCGCGAGGTCACGCCGCTTCCGCGGACGCGGCCGGGAGTTCGAAGTAGAAGATGGCGCCGCCGGCAGGCGCACCGCGATAGCCGATGCGCCCGCCGAGCGAATCGATGATCCCGTAGCTGATAGACAGTCCGAGCCCCGTACCCTGTCCGACGGGCTTTGTCGTGAAGAACGGCTGGAACAGCTTCGCTTCGTTGTCTCCCGGGATGCCTGGCCCCGTGTCCTCGACTTCCAGGAGAACGCGACCGTCAATATCGCAGGCGCGGATGGTGATGCGCCCGGGGAAGCGCCCGGACGCAAGGATGGCCTGCTCCGCGTTGACGACGAAGTTCAGGAGCACCTGCTGGAGCTCGGTGATCACGGCAGAGACGTACAGCGTCGACCGATCTTCGATGCGGAGCTCAATCTGCTCTGACTCGAGGCGCCGCTGCCGCAACTCCGCCACCGAGCTGATCACTTCTGCCAGACGAACGGGCGCAGCCTCGCCCGGCTGCTGCCGCGCGAACATCGCCAGGTTGCGGATGATGTTGCAGGCGCGCGCGCTTTCCTTCTGAATCAGCCGCAAATCGCCTTTCACCGACTCGGGCACGTCGGCCTGCATCTGCAACAGTTCGGCAAAGCCGAGAATCGCCTGCAGCGGATTGTTGATTTCATGCGCGACGCCGGAGACGAGCTGCCCGACCGCGGCGAGCCGTTCCTGCCGGATCACCTGCCGCTGCAGCGACTGCAGCTCTTCGCGCATCTGCCGCTCCTCCGCCATCTGCCCGTCCAGCGCGCTGCGCGTATCGTTGAATCGCCGCAGCATCTGGTCGAATGCGTCCTGCAGCTCCGCGAATTCCCGCGTCGGCATTGGACGCCGCTCCACCGGCGTGAAGTCGCCGGCGCCGATGCGCTGTGCCGCGGTCTCGAGATGCGTGAGCGAGTTCGCGAGCCGCCGCGACAGTCCGAATGCGATGATCAGCCAGCCCGTCAGGCCGAATGCCAGGATGGCGAAGCTGCGCGCCCACAGCGACGCCGCCCGATTACGCGCAAGCGACATGGGCATGCCGACGCTCACCACCCACGGCGCATCGTCTATCGCCGCTTCGCCGTAGATGCGACGGACGCCGTCGATGCCCGTTCGCTCCGCAGGCTCGCGCTGGTAGTCGACGGGACGGAGATCCTCCGGCAGGAGCTGACCGATGTATCCGTCGGCGTGCAGACTGCGCGCGAGAAGCCGGCCATCTCGATCCGCAACGTTCACCACCGAGCCATCGGGGACGGGAATAGCGCCGACCGAATCCTGGATCGTCTTCAGATTGACGAACAATCCCAGGGCGCCAATGAGTTGTTGCGTGTCGTCGTAAACCGGGTAACCGAGAACGACGTAGTGAACGCCGGATGGGCTGACATACAAGGGCGACACCAGCCGTTTGCTCGAGTGGAACACCTTGCGCCACCATTCTGTCGCGCCGCCTTTCATGTCGTCGCTGGCGGTGGACGACATCGCGTGTGCGACGACGTCTCCGGAGGGACGAACCAGGTCGATGCAGGCAATCGCCGAATGGCCGGCGATGACTCTGCGCAGAAGGCCATCCGCGAGCGATGAATTCAGCACCCGAACGTCGGGGATGGCGACAAGGTTGGCAGCCGTGCCGTCGAGATATGTCAGATCGCGATTGATGTACGCCGCCGTCGTATACGCAACCACACGCGTCTGGTCGCCAAGTTCGGACTCGCGCTCCCGGAAGGCGCTCATGCCGGACCAAATGGCCGCGGCCACGACGGGTACCAGAAGCAGCCCGATCGCAATGGCCAACTGGCGCTGAAGGGAGAGGGACCAGAAAGAGCGCATTTGCCCGTACCCTTATCGGCCGACCAGCGGATCCGCCATACCTGCCTCCGCAAAGCCGGCCGCACGCAATCGGCAACTATCGCAGTGGCCGCACGGACGACCGTCGGGAGACGGGTCGTAACAACTGTGCGTCAGGCCGTAATCGAGACCCAGTGCCTGTCCCTTCCGGATAATGTCGGCTTTCGATAGCAGCTGCAGCGGGGCGTGAATGCGGAACGTACCTCCGTGCACGCCCGCGGCCGTAGCAAGCGAAGCGAGCCGCTCGAAGGCCGCAATGTACTCGGGCCGGCAATCCGGGTATCCCGAGTAGTCGAGCGCGTTGACGCCGATGAAGATATCGCTGGCGCCGAGCACTTCGGCCCAACCAAGCGCAAGCGCCAGGAAGACGGTGTTCCTCGCCGGGACGTACGTGGGCGGAATGTCGGTGCTCGAAATCGCGCGATCTTTGGGAACCGGAATGTCGTCTGTGAGCGCGGACCCGCCGAGGGCGGAGAGAGCCACGTCCAGCTCGATGTGACGTTCGACACCCACAGCGGCCGCGACGTTCCGAGCGGCATCGATCTCGTGGGCGTGACGCTGCCCGTAGCGCACCGTCAAGGCATAGAGCTCGAACCCTTCTGCCTTCGCGATGGCGGCCGCAGTATACGAGTCGAGGCCGCCGCTCAGCAGCACTACCGCGCGCAACGCCTACACTCCTCGCGTCGCCGGATCCCAGATGTACTTGTGAAGCTGCAATTGCACTCGGACGGGAAGTCCATCGGCGAGCACCCACTCGGCCATGGTGCGTGCGTCCATCACGCCGTGAACAGGCGACACATGAACGACGGCAGCCCGCTGCGCGAGTTCGTGACGCGCGATGACATCGCGCGCGTATTCGTAATCGGTCCGATCCTTGATGACGAACTTCACCTCGTCGTGCGGTCGCAGCCGATCGAGGTTCGTCCAATCGTTCTTTGCGGATTCGCCGCTGCCGGGACACTTCACATCGAGGATGGTGACGACGCCGGCGGGCACGTGTGCGGTGCTGCGGTGGCCGCCCGTCTCGAGGAGCACGGTGCGTCCGCGCGCAAGCAGGCCTTCCATCAATGGATACACGTCAGTCTGCAGCAGCGGCTCGCCGCCGGTGACCTCGACCAGAGGACAGTTATAGGTATCAACTTCGGCGAGCACACTGTCGAGAGAGCGCTTCGTCCCCTCGTAGAAGGCATACGGCGTGTCGCACCACGAACAGCGCAGATCGCACGCCGTCAGGCGGACGAACACACACGGCCGCCCGGCGTAGCTGGACTCGCCTTGTACGGAGTAGAAAATTTCGTTGATGGTGAGCATTGATGTCAGGGACTCGGGGCTTGGGACTAGGGCCTGGCCGAGTCCCCAGCCCCCAGTCCCCAGTCCCGATTGTAAGATGCCCTCATGGCCGAAGTCCGCGTCGGTACATCGGGCTGGAATTACCCCTCTGGAAAAGGGACGTGGAACGGTCTCTTTTATCCGAAGACGCGATCGAAGCGCGAGGGCACCGACCGATTCGACGAACTCGCGTTCTATGCGGAGCATTTCGATACGGTCGAGGTGAACAGCACGTTTTACGGGCAGCCCCGTGCCGATGTGACGCGGGGCTGGGCGGCGCGAACACCCTCCGAATTCGATTTCTCGCTCAAGCTCTATCAGAAGTTCACGCACCCGAAGATGTTCAAGGAGGCGGCGCTGAAGAGCGCGCCCGGCTCGGAAGGCGAACTGCTCGATCTGCTCGCGCAGGCGACCGAGTCCGACATCGACGATTTCCGCGCGGGCATCGAACCGCTCGCCGCGGCAGGGAAGGTCGGCGCGCTCCTGGCGCAGTTTCCCCCGAGCTTCAAGGATTCGCCGCAATCACGCGACTACCTCGCACAACTGCTCCGCGCCTTTACCGAGTACCCGATCGCGGTGGAGCTTCGGCACCGGAGCTGGAGTGATGGGATCGCTGAAACGCTTTCGTTGCTGAATGCGTTCGGCGCCGCGTGGGTACAGATCGACGAGCCGAAGTTCCGTTTCTCGATTCGACAGAACTATCTCCCCAACGTGAAGAGCTTTTACTACATGCGGCTGCACGGCCGGAACGCGGCGCAGTGGTGGAAGCACGACAAGAGCGAAGACCGCTACAACTATCTCTATTCCGCCGCTGAACTGCAGGAGTTTTCAGAAACGGCGAACGCCGCAAAAGAGCTGGTCAAGAAGTCGTACCTGTACGCCAACAACCATTTCTCGTCGAAGTCGGTCGTCAACGCCGTGATGTTGAAGGCGCAGCTGGGGCAGCCCATCGAAGGTGAATATCCAGATTCGCTCGTCGAGAAATATCCGGAGCTTGCCGAAGCGCTGGAGGGCCGGCTGAAGCCGGCGCCGACGAAGCCGGCGGCGACGAACGAGGGCTCTACGAAGCGGGTTCCGGTCGCAAAGTGACTCTCACGATCCGATCGGTGACGGCCAGTTTGCGGACGACGTCCATGCCGGAGATCACCTGGCCGAAGACCGTGTACTGACCATTCCACTTCGGCTGCGCGGACAGCGATATGAACATCTGGCTGTCCGCTTCGCGCGCGTCGCCGGGATGCGCCATCGACACGGAGCCCACTTTGTGCTGCCGTTTGCTGTTGAATTCGGCGACGCCAATCGACTTGCCGCTGCCCGCATCGAACCCACGACCCCACCACGCCTGCTTGGTCATGTCGCGCGTCTGCGGATCGCCGAACTGTACGAGCTGGTTCGGCACGATGCGAAGGATTCGCTGGCCGTTGTAAAAGTTGCGCTTGATGAGCGCGAGGATGTGATCGACCGTCTTCGGCGCCTCGTTCGGGTACGTTTCGACCTCGAAGGTGCCTTTCATCGTCTCGACGACAAAGACCGGCCCGGCCCCCGGCGACTTTGGCGCGTTGGCGGGCGTTGGCCCGGCGGGTTTGGCCGGTGGTCGTGCGGCCTGCGCGGACAGGCTCACCACCGCTGCTGCCACGACGACAATGGTCAGAATGCCGCGTCTCATGTTGCGCTCCTTTGGCGAACCTTCTGAACGACCCCAATTCTTGGACAAACGTCGACGATGACGCAATCCCCGCACTTCGGACCAATCGGACGGCAGACGTTCTGTCCCCACGTGACGAGATACAGATTGATGTACGGCCACCAGCGCGAATCCGTTGCCTTGTAGAGCGCCTGTTCGGTTTCGTTCGGCAGCTTCGTCTTCACCCAGCCAAGCCGGTTCGAGATGCGATGGACGTGGGTGTCCACGCAGATGTTGCGCAGGCTCTTGAACCCCAGAATCATCACCAGATTTGCAGTTTTCCGGCCGACTCCCGGCAGCATCACCAGTTCCTCCATCGTGGAGGGAACGCGGCCGCCGAACCGGTCGAGCAGCATCCGGCAGCACGCTTTTACGTGGCGCGCTTTGTTGCGATAGAAGCTGACGGGGTAGATCAGGCGCTCAATGTCCTTCACCGGCAGCGCGGCCATCGTTTGCGGCGTCCTGGCGCGGCGGAAGAGCCGGGTCGAGGCGGCGTGGGTAGTGGCATCCTGCGTTCGTGCCGAAAGAATTGTCGCGATCAAAATCTGGAATGGCTCTTCGGCCTGTTCCTCGGAGATCTTCTCCACTGCGGGCAGTTCGAGGCCGTTGATGGCCTGAGCCAGCGAGCGCATCACTTTTTCGACGACGACACGAGCAGGTTTGCGGAAGCGCGGCACGTTACTTCCACGCTACATTAAGAACGTGAGACGTCCAATTACAACCGTCGCCGTCATCCTGACGATAACGCTTGGCGCCTGCTCGAAGCCGCTGCACGTCGCGACGCTGCAGCTTGGGAATCGCCTGAATGGCGACAGCACGGTGGCCACCCACACGACGCGATTCAAGCCAGACGACAAGATTTATGCAGCGGTGCTGACCGACAACACCGGTTCCTCGAAGATTGGCACGCGATGGACCTACAACGGCCAGATGGTCAGCGAGGAAGAGCGGAGAGTGTCCTACAAAGGGGCTGGCGCCACCGCGTTTGAATTCAAAAGTGCAAGCGGCTTTCCCGTTGGCGACTACAAGGTCGAAATCCTGGTAGACGGCCAGTCGGTCGCGTCACGCGACTTCCGGGTTGAGTAGGCGGCAGGCGGCAGTAAGAACTTTGAAATTCCTGTCTACTGCCCACTGCCCGCTGCCCACTTGAGGCGAGACACCTCGGTGGGTCCCTTCCACTGAAGGTCATCGACCGAATCGAAGAGCGGAATATCCGGGCGGAGCGTGGCGAGATCGCGAAAGAGAAACGCGAGGTCGCGCTGCTGCGCCAGCGTATATGCCAGCGCTGCCGGTTTTGCGACGTTGACATCCGTCCACTCGCGCGAGTCGCGCGGAATCGATTCGAGATGGCCGAATCTGGCGAGCACTGCTGCTGCCGAGCGCGTGCCCCAACCCCGCAACCCGGGATATCCGTCCGCCGCGTCACCCACGAGCGCGAGGTAGTCGGGAATCGATGCCGGAGGGACGCCGAACTTCGCCACGATTCCCGCTTCATCGCGAACGATGCGCCGCCGCCGATCCATCTGAACGATCCGCGTACCGCGTACGCATTGCGCGAGGTCCTTGTCCGGCGTGCAGATGACGACGCGCTCAACCCGAGGATCGCGAGCCGCTGTCGTCGCAGCAGCCGCCAGTGCATCGTCGGCTTCGAATTCGACCATCGGCCAGGTCACGACACCGGCTGCCGCCAGCGCGTCCTCGAGCAGAGGGAATTGCGCCAGCAGGTCGGGCTCGATGCCGTCGCCGGTCTTGTAGCCTGGCCAGAGCTCGTTGCGAAACGATTCGATGACGTGATCGGTCGCGACACCGAGATATCGCGCGCCGCTGTTAATCATGCCGAGCACGGAGGCCACGACGCCGCGGACCGCCGCGACTTCGCGACCGTGGGCGTCGCGAGCCGACGGCATCGCGTAATAATGGCGGAACAGCTCGTATGTGCCGTCGATGAGGTAAATCTCCAGACGCGAGCTCCGGGATCACAGTATCCTGCGAACGCGATGTCTCCCAAACGCTCTTCCGCATTCGCGATCGATCCGCCGATCGAACCGATGCTCGCAAAGCTGGCCGAGCAACTGCCGCCGGAAGGTTCGTTTCTGTACGAGCCGAAGTGGGATGGATTCCGCGCGATCGTGTTCCGAGGGGGGTCGGACGTCTACATCCAGAGCCGCGACCTTCGTCCACTGGATCGCTACTTTCCCGAACTGCATGACGCCCTGATTGAAAGGCTGCCTGATGGCTGCGTCATCGACGGCGAGATTGTGATCGCGACCAGACACGGCCTCGACTTCGACGCGCTGCAGATGCGGCTTCATCCGGCCGCATCGCGCGTTGCCAAACTGGCGAAGGAGACACCCGCGCGTTTCGTCGCGTTCGACGCGCTCGCTTCCGACGGCAAAGATTTGTGCGGGACACCGCAGGTCGAGCGGCGCGCCGTACTCGAAAAGCTCCTGGCCAGCGTTCGACCGCCTGTCCATCTGACGCCAATGACACGAGACCGTGCGCTCGCCGTGAAGTGGCTCGCGCGCTTCGAGGGCGCAGGGCTGGACGGCGTCGTCGCGAAGCCGGAGGAGGGCACATATCAGCCTGGCAAACGGGCGATGCTCAAAGTGAAGCATGCGCGCACGGCCGATTGCGTCGTCGCCGGATTCCGTTGGCATAAGCAGGGGAAGAACACGCTTGTCGGGTCGCTGCTGCTGGGCCTGTTCGACGACAAGGGTGCGCTCCATCACGTTGGGGTGACCTCGGCGTTCAACATGGCCGCGCGCCGGCAGCTCGCGCAGGAATTCAAGCCGCTCCGCGTGAATGCGCTGGAGAAACATCCCTGGCGCAAATGGGCGGACGCCGAGAGCCATTACGGGACCCGTATGCCTGGAGGGCAGAGCCGCTGGAGCGCCGGAAAAGATCTCTCCTGGGAACCGCTTCGCATCGAACGCGTCTGCGAGGTGAAGTACGACCACATGCAGGGCGATCGATTCAGGCACGCGGCAGTCCTTCTCCGATGGCGTCCCGACAAGAAGCCGAAAGACTGCCGCTACGATCAGCTCGAAGTCACCAAGCCGTACGAGCTCGAGAAGGTGTTCGGCAGCGTGTGACGAGGGCTTCCGGATCATGAAAGGCTGGGGCCCTTACTATGAGTGACCCCAGCCTGTTTACCGGAAGAATGTCAGCGAGTTCCGGACGTGGCTCTGGTGTTGATGTTCTTGCGCAACCAGTTGTCGATGAACTTGACGATCTCGTCGCTGTTCCGATCGAGAAACATCTCGTGCATATTGCCGTGGATGCCGACGTCTTCGAGACGAACGAACTCAACCTTCGCGCCCGCCTGATTCAGCCACTTCGGAATGCACACGTCGAACACGCGGTGATACGTGCCTTCCGCTGACATCGAGAGGATGCGCATGTTCTGGAAGTGCACGAGCTTTCGCGCCGGCTCGTCCTGCATGTAGCAGCCGACTTCATCGCCCGGCCGCTCGGACGGCTCGAGATGCACCTTGAGCTCGGACGGACTCTTGATCGGCGGATCGAACTCGTACGGATTCGTCGTTAGACCCCACGAGTTCGGATTTGTCCGAGTGTAGGCCACCTTCGCGGTATCGACATTGCCGATCTGAGGACCACCGGGTTCGATCGACACCATGCCCGCGATGAACTGCGACCGCTTCTCCGCCACGTCGAAGCCGATGCCGCCGCCCTGCGAGTGCGTGAGCAGGATGACCGGCTTGCCGATGCGATCGAGCAGCGCGATACCCGCCGGGACCGCGAGCTTTGCCTGATCGCCGACAAACTGCATCTGGCCTTTGATGAAGTTGTCGAAGACCGGATCGCCTTTCGTGCCCTTCTTCGGGCTATCACTCGGCCACTGCGTGTACTTCTTCATGCGCGGGAAGTCGCCGCCCGACAGCACCGGCCCGGTCCAGATCTGCGACAGCTCGGTCGCCGTGCGCATGCCGAGCTGACCGTCAACACTCGGCACGTATGGCGAGCGTCCGCGGGCGGGGTAATCCACCATGTAGACGACGTAGCCCTGGTTAATCAGGTAATACGCCCAGCCTGGACGGCCGTCGGGCGTCTGCTGCCACACGGCGCCGGTCTGGCCGTTGCCGTGGAACATGACGATCGGGTACGGCTGCCGCACCTGCTTCGGCACCCACACCTCGACGTACATCGCACCGTCCATGTACTCCTTGCCGGGTTCGCCGACGTACTCGCCGCCGACGTAGAAGTGCGCCATGCGTCCCAGGTTCTCGGTCGAGAAGGTCGGAATGCCTGCGGGCGGCATCGCGCTCGATGTGCTGCCGCGGTTTCCGGTCTGACCACCAACGCGGATGCCGACCACCAACGCGATCGTTGCAGTGAGAAGAATCGCTGTGAGCGTTCGCTTCGTCATGTTTTCCCCCGACGTGTTGACGTCTATTACGGACCTGGAGGCGTATTCGGCAGCGTTCCGGCGCTGAGCGTCGAACCATCCGGCAGCGCAATCTTCACGATGCGGCCGATCGGCGCGCCGTTCTTGACCGCTTCGAGTACCACCGTCACCTGATCACCGATGTTGAAGGCTTTTCTCGACCAGCCGCGCTGCGTCATGGCTATCGGATTCTGCGTTTCAAGCGCCCAGTTGCGCACGCCTCCGGTATCGTCCATCGCATCGATTTTGAGAAAGCAATGCGGGTTGGCCCAGATCCACTCGGTAACCGTTCCCTTGAGCGTGACCTGCTTCGAGGTGTCGAAGCTTGCGTTTCCATGGTGAGCAGCGAGCGTGGCGGACGCCAGAACGGCGAAGATCGCAGCCACGAAAGCGCGGGACACCGAAAGCGTCATAGCCGCGTGAAGTTAGCATTCGGCAGGCGCTCTGTCCAGTTGCCCTACGCCACGGGCGTCAGCGGATCGTGCCCGGACAGAACCGCCGCGACGTTGCGAACGGCGAGATCCGCCATGGCGGTGCGCGTCTCAACGGTACCGCTCCCCAGATGCGGCACGAGCATGACGTTTTCGAGCGTCAGAAGTTCGGGTTCCACCTTCGGCTCCTGCTCGAACACGTCGAGCGCGGCGCCTGCGATGAGTCGCATTCGCAGCGCCCAGGCCAGCGCCTGCTCGTCCACGACCGGACCGCGCGACGTGTTGATCAAGTACGCGCTCCGCTTCATCCGCGCCAATGCAGGTTGATTGATGAGATGGCGCGTCTCGGACGTCAACGGGCAGTGGAGTGACACAACATCGGAGGTGGCGAGCAGCCGATCGAGCGTCATGGCTTCCGCGTCCGGATCGTTCCCGGGTGTACGACTCGTATACGCGATGCGCATCCCGAACGCGCGGCCACGCGCGGCAACCGCGCGGCCGATGCCGCCGTAGCCCACGATGCCGAGCTGTTTGCCGGCGAGCTCCGCACCAAGCATGAAGTCGAACGTCCACCCTCGCCACTCTCCGCGCCGAATCAGCCGTTCGCCTTCGCCGATGCGTCTAGTGATCCCGAGGATCAGCGCCCATGTGAGATCCGCGGTCGCATCGGTGAGCACGCCAGGCGTGTTCGTAACGATGATGCCGCGTTCGCGTGCGGCAGCGACGTCGACGTTGTTGTACCCGACCGCGGCATTGGCAATCACCTTCAACGCGGTGCCGGCCTCAATCACCGGTCGATCGATGGCGTCGGTGATCATGCTGACGATCGCCTGCTTCCCCGCGACCCGTGCGAGCAGTTCGTCGTGAGGCATGACGTCCACGCCGTCACGCTGAAATCGATCGACGTCACCGACGTCTTCGAGTCGGGCAACCACGGAGGACGGAATCTTCCCGGTCAGGAGAATGGAGGGTCGTGTCGCGCTCAATGTCCCATCGACTTGCAATATCCGCAGTGATTGCACATCACGGCCGGCTCGATGATGCACGGGCCGTCGGTGTCGGCGCCGGACGGGACTGTAAACGTGAGGTGCGAGGGGTGCGAGAGGTGCAATGGGTGCGACAGGTGCGATTGGTGCGCGAGATCTCCCGTGCGGGCACCCTGCACCCTGGCAATGGCGTCGCGAACAAGCGTGCGGAGTTCGTCGTCGGTCATTCCTGAATGTCCACGCTGTCGATGATGCCAACGACGGCCGCATCCACCGGCGCCGCCTTGCGGCCGAGCGCTTCGCCTGCGGCGCGTCCTTCGAGCACGATCAGAACTGTTTCGCGCACCCCCGCCCCCACCGAGTCGACGGCCAGAAGCGGCGTTCCGCGAGGCTGGTCATCCAGCGTCACCGGCTGGACCAGCAGCAGCTTCGCGCCCTCGAACGTGCGGTGCTTCTGCGTTGAAACGACAGTTCCGATCACACGCGCGATCTGCATATGTCGATGGGCCGGCTACAGCCGGCCCCTACGATCCAGGATCCACATCGTAGTGATCCACGATGCCGACGATCCCCGCGTCTGCCGGAACCTCGACGGGGTAAAACGGGAAGCTTGCTTCCTTGCCGCGGACGAAAATCACCGTCTCGCCGACGCCCGCACCAGCGGCATCGACGGCTACGAGCGTGCGGCCGACGTTCGATCCATCCGCTCCGATCGGTTGTAGTACGAGCAATTTGATCCCCGTCAGGTTGTCGTCCTTGCGCGTGACGACGACGTCACCGACCACTTTCGCGAGTTGCATCAATCTCCGGCGGCGACTTCGACGGTATCGACGATGCCGACGATGGCCGCATCCACAGGACAGTCTTTCATTCCCGACGCCATCCGAGCGGAACTGCCGCTGACGATGAGGACGGTCTCTCCGACACCGGCATCCACGGTGTCGACCGCCACGAGGTAATTGCCTTCCGATTTGCCGTGGGGATCCATCGGGCGGGCGACGAGCAGCTTGCTGCTGACGAGCCGCGGATCCTTCCGCGTCGCGACAACGGTTCCGACGATGCGGGCAAGGATCATGGCTAGAGGGAACCCGTGTTAGTGGCGCGTATCAACTGGAAGAGTATTGCCAACAACGAAGTTCGACCGCGATTTTCCGGCCGCGACAACGGAGCGGCCGGTAGCGGGTTGGGAACGACATACCACTCAGACTTTCGCGGTGGTCGCTTTCCCAATCGGCAGCGCGTCCTCGAGGTTCGCGTGCGGTCGAGGGATGACGTGCACTGACACCAGCTCGCCGACGCGCCGGGCGGCGGCCGCTCCGGCATCGGTCGCGGCCTTCACCGCTGCCACGTCCCCGCGCACGATTGCGGTGACGTAGCCGGCGCCGATCTTCTCCCAGCCGACCAGCGTGACCTTCGCGGCCTTCACCATCGCGTCAGCCGCCTCGATCATGGCGACCAGCCCTTTGGTTTCGACCATTCCGAGCGCCTCTCCCATCTCGTCTCCCATCAACTCCCAACTTCCAATTTCCAACTTCCAAGATGCTCGATGCCGCGGCATCAGGCTCCTTGGGAGTTGGAAGTTGGAGATTGGAAGTTACTAATCTCTCAGATTCTTGACCGCGTCTGCGATGAGTGCCGTGAGTTCGCCGTATGTTAGCCGAATTTCTCCGTCGCCGCTTGCCTGCCGCACTCTCGTCGCGATGTCGGGCACGAGGCGCTCGGTCGACGACGGCGGCGCTTCGAGTACCTGGCAGAGCGCCTGATCACGTTCGGCTTCGGCAGGATCGGCGCACACGGGCGCGGGCGCTGCGATGCCGTACATGCCGCGCAGCCCCTGCAGCCGCTCAACCTCCTCGCGCGACAGCAGATGCTCCCGCCCGAGCAGCCGCGCGACCAGACTGATTTTCGCAAAGTGCTCGATCGTCTCCATTTTGAAGTGCGCGTTGAAGACGCTGTTGCCGCACGTCACCGCACCGTGGTTGGCGAGCAACATTCCATCATGCGCCTTGATGTACTTGCGAACTGCTTCCGGCAGCTCGGCGGTCGACGGTGTGCCGTACTCCGCGATCGGAATGCTTCCGAGCGTCGTCACGACCTCAGCGAGCACGGCGCGCGTCAACGGAATGCCGGCGACGGCAAACCCGGTCGCGGTGGGTGGATGCGCATGAACGACCGCATTCACGTCTGGGCGCTGTCGATAAATTTCCAGATGCATCGGCAGTTCGGATGAGGGATCACGATCGCCTGCGACCTTCCTGCCGTCGTAGTCGACGATCACCATCATGTCCGGAGTCATGAAGCCCTTCGACACGCTCTTGGGGGTGGTGACGAGGCGGTGGTCGTCGAGGCGGGCGCTGATGTTGCCGTCGTTGCTGGCGACAAAGCCGCGTGTATACAGACGACGGCCGACTTCAACGATGTCGGCGCGAACCTGTTCGTCGGCTCGAGTACTCACTTATCCGTGCTTCCGCACCTCGCTGTGTGAGCGGTACTCGTCGCGGCACTTGACCGAGCAGAAGTAATTGGTCCCGTCGGACACGGCTGAATCACGGGACACATACGTGCCGCATACGGGGTCGCGCACCAGCTTCACAGGACTCGGCTCTCGCGAGGCGGTCGTCCTGCGCGACCCGGCGGAGATTGCGACCATGCTGCCGACGATGCGCCATGCGGCACGGATGACGAGCAGCAGAACGACAAACTCGAGGAGCCGCGCGAGCACGCCTCACCCGCCCGATGGTCCGGGTGACGGCGCCGGAGCCGGGGCGCCGCGGCCTCGAGCGGCGGCAATTCCCTGCAGTCCTTGCTGAGCCGCCTGCGCTTCGGGAGTGCCCGGCGCCAGCTGCACGACCTGCTGCCAGGCCTCGGTGGCACCCTGCAGGTCACGTTTGCCGAACGCCAGCACGATGCCTTTGTTGAAGAGCGTCTTGGCGTGCTTCGGATTCATCTTCAGCGAGTTCTCGAACTGCTTCAGCGCATCGTCGGTTCGCCCGGAGTAGTAATAGCTGACGCCGAGGTCGGTGCTTGCGTCGGGGTTCTTCGGCTCGAGCTTCAGCGCCTCCTCGTACCACTTGATCGCGTCGGGATAGTGTTCGGCGTCGAAGTATGTGTTCGCCAGCTGCAAGTGCGCGCCCGCGTTTTTCGGATCGCTTTTGATGATCGTCAACAGGCTCTGAACCTTCGCCTCGTCGAGCGCCGGCGGTTGGCGCGTCCCCCCTGCAGCGGCGTCACCGGAGGACGCGGATGCCGCCGGTGCCGACTGCTGGAGCTGGACCTGCGTTGCGTTTCGCTTGTTGGCCTGCTGCGTCCCGATGACCCAACCAAGGATGACGCCGAAGCAGATCCCGGCGATGGCAAAGACGATTGAGTCCGATCTCATTTAAGCCTCCGCCATCTTAGTTCACGGCGGGCTACGGGGCGAGGACGGCCAGAAATTCCTGAACGCTACGGGCCAAACCTACAAAGAGTCCATGGCTGATGAGCGCGTGGCCGATGGAAACTTCGTCGAGATGCGGCAGCCGACGGAACTGGACGAGATTGTCCAGATCGAGGTCGTGGCCAGCATTGACGCCAAGACCCAGGGAGTGCGCGAACTCCGCGGCGTGCGTATACCCTTGAAATGACCCGCGTGCGTGCGTTTCTCCGCGCTCGAACGCGCGCGCGAACGGTTCCGTGTAGAACTCGACGCGATCGGCCCCCATCTCCGCTGCCCAGCGAATGGAAGCTTCCTGCGGATCGACAAAGAGACTGACCCGAATCCTGTCATTTTGCAGCTGCGACACCGCGCGGGCCAGCGCGTCACGAGGCGTGTCGGGCGACCATCCCGCCTGACTCGTGACTTCGCCCGGCTTAACGGGCACGAGGGTGCACTGATCGGGCTTCACCGCGTGCACCAGCTGCAGAAGATCGGGTCTTGGATCGCCTTCGATGTTGAACTCGATGCGTCCTTTCAGCGACTGCAGATACCCGGCGATGTCATGCACGTCAGCCGTCGTGATGTGTCGGGCATCGGCACGCGGATGAACGGTGATGCCGGGAACGCCGGCATCGATGCAGACCCTCACTGCGTCGAGCACCGATGGCACAGTGCCGCCGCGCGAGTTCCTCAGCGTGGCGACTTTATTGACGTTGACTGAGAGCTTGATCAACGGCTCAAGGCTCAGGACTCAAGGCTTCAGCCGACAGCCGCTGGCGGACGATGTTGGCGATTTCCTCCGCCCACGCCGCGATCTCTCGCTGATTCTTTCCCTCGATCATGATGCGAAGCAGCGGTTCGGTTCCGGAATAACGAATCAGGAGACGACCGTTTCCGGCGAGCCGCGATTCGACAGCTGTGATGGCGCTGGCCACATCCGGAATGGTACTCAGGTCTACCTTGCGGTCGACACGAACGTTCACGAGCACCTGTGGGTACGTTGTGAGCTCTGATGCGAGATCTGAGACCGTGCGGCCGGTTGCCGCCATCGTTCGCAGCACGTTTAGAGAGGTCGCGAGACCATCACCGGTGAACAGATATTCGGAGAAGATCACGTGCCCAGACTGCTCGCCGCCGAGCGAGAGGTCCCGGCGAATCATTTCTTCCATGACGTACTTGTCGCCGACCGGGCATCGCACGATGTCGATGCCCGCCTCGCGGAGACCGATCTCGAGGCCGACGTTGCTCATCACCGTGGCGACGACGGCATTCCCCTTCAGGCGCCCCTCGCGTTTCATCTGCCTGGCGCACATCAGCATGACCGCGTCACCGTCAACGATGCGGCCGCGTTCATCAACGAATATCGCGCGGTCCCCGTCGCCGTCATATGCGATGCCGACCGGATATCCGCCATCGACAACCGCTCGCGCAAGCTGCTGCGGCGCCGTCGAGCCGGACTGCAGATTGATGTTGCGACCGTCGGGCTCACATCCAATGCAGCGCACCTCGAAGCCAAGCTCCTGGAACAGCCGGGGCGCGATGGTTGTCGTGGCGCCGTTGGCGCAGTCGATGATCAGACGCCTGCCGTGAAGCGCTTCGGCATTCGGCAGGATCGCTCGCAGATGCGCAAGATATTCAGCGCGATAGTCGATCTGTTCAACCTCTGGCGCATCGCCTGGGGGAATCGCCCACGTCTGGTCCGCCACAATCGACTCGACGTGCTGTTCCAGTTCCTCGGTGAACTTCTCGCCGGCACCCGAGAACACCTTGATGCCGTTGTCCTCGAACGGGTTGTGTGAGGCGGAAATCACGACGCCCGCCGTGTATCCCATGCGCGGAGTGAGGTACGCAACCGCGGGCGTTGGAATGATGCCGGCTCCGGTCAATGAGCCACCCTGGCTCCCGATGCCAAACGCGAGCTCGCGCTCGATCCAGGCACCCGATTCACGCGTGTCGCGCCCCGACAACAAGCGAGCGGGTGCCGCCAGTGCGCGCGCCAGCGCCGCTCCCAGACGACGGATCGTTGGATGGTCGAGGGGGGACTCGCCTGCCTTCCCGCGAACGCCGTCGGTTCCGAACAAGCGGTTCGTCACCGAATCCGCACTCTAACCTCGGCTGGTTCCAGCCGAACGACACCGACGCGCGCCGGCGCGATAACGGTCACCGGAACTTGGTGCTCGCCGGCCTGCAGCCCTTCGACTTCCACCGATGCTTCGAACATGGTGCTGTCGCTGGTCATCGCTTCCCGGGGCCCGCGCACCCATGCGGTGATGCGCGGTGGAAATACCTGGACTCGGTCCTGCACGTTACGCGGCTTCACTGCGATATCGCTGACCGACCATTCGACCGGCGCCGGCCCAATTGTCACAGCGACACGTGCGGTCTGCGGCTGTCGAAGCCGAACGGCCGCGTCTGCGACGCCGATATTGACGGTTTCAGTTACAGGCGCTGACGCATCCGTTACGGTCACGGGTTCGGTAATCGCCTGCGTGAGCTTGGATAGCACGCTGACAGGTCCCAGCACTTCGACGGTCGAGGGCTCTGCAGTTACTGTGCCGACCACAAATCCGTCGGCAGGTTCGCCTTCGACCGAGGGGACAACGGGAACCACTTTGGAGGCTGACGGCTCAAAGGTCATCGACACGGTCGACGGATTCACCTGGACGACGTCCACGCCAAACGGCGTTCGCACGTCGTCGCCGTCGAGATGAAACAACCGCTGGCCTGAGCGCGCAGACCGGAGATCGAGAACGGCAACCAGTTCGCCGGCTGCGATGCGGTTCAGCGCTCCTGACGAGCCGCGAACGCGAACGTCCACGACCGTCGGCGAGTCGCCGACGACTTCCAATTGCGACGGCAGGTTGGTGAACTCGAGGGGAATTCGCAGAGATCGTTCGACCGTTTGCTCACCGGACACCGCAACCCAAAGGAGAGCCGCCAGTGCGATCGACACGACTTTGAGGCCGAAATGATGACGAAAACCGACGTACGCCATCAGGCGAGTGAGCTCCGTGCTTCTTCGGCCCTGCGGAAGCGGCGCCGCCGATATCCAAGCAGCGTCGCGAGCCGCGTTCGCAGCGCGTCAGCCGAAAGACCGCGTTCGAGATCGCCGGCGATCGCAATCGAGATCTTGCCGGTCTCTTCTGAGATGACAATTGCAATCGCGTCGTTTTCCTCGGTCAGTCCGAGCGCGGCGCGGTGGCGCGTGCCGAGGTCGCGGCTCACGCGGGGGTTGACAGACAGCGGCAGAAAGCACGCGGCCGCTGCAATGCGGTCGCCCTGAATGATGACCGCCCCATCGTGCAGCGGTGAGGCCTGCTGAAAAATGCTGGACAGCAGGTCGTAGGTGATCATCGCGTCGAGTGGAATGCCGCCCTCGATGTAGTTGCGAAGACCGATCTGCCGTTCGAGCACGATGATGGCGCCTGTGTGGCGCGCGGCAAGGTTGGTTGACGCCGTGACCAGTTCCTCGATCGTTTCGTCCGCGTGTTCAGCCCGATCGAAGTATCGGAAAAATGGTGCCCGGCCGAAGTGCGCGAGCGCGCGACGAATATCGGCCTGAAACAAGACGATGATCGCGAAGACGACGTACGCCGCAAGGTTGCGGATAACCCAGTTGACCGTCTCAAGTTGCAGCCACTGCGAAAGAAAGTAGAGCATCAGCAGGAAGCCGCCGCTCAGGGCCATCTGGACCGCGCGGGTTCCGCGAATCAGCAGCAGCAGCTCGTAGAGCAGGAACGACACGATCGCGATGTCGAGCGCGTCGGCCCATCCGATGTCGGGACGCTTGAGAATCGTGGTCAGCCAGTTCATGAATCGACGCGATAATACCGCCGAATCTCGTCAGCCACCCGCGCCACCTCCAGCATCTCGGCGACCGCGTGCACGCGCACGACGTGCGCGCCGGCGAGCACTGCCGCCGTGACCGCCGCGGCCGTCGCCCAGTCGCGCGCCGGCGCGGGAACGTCGCCGCCAAGCGAGCGTCCGAGAAACGACTTCCTGGACGGACCTGCGACGAGCGGACGTCCCAGTTCGCTGAACTCATCGAGTCGAGCGAGCACTTCGAAGCTGTGAGGCGCCTCCTTTGCGAATCCGAGACCGGGATCGATGAGGATCCGCTCCCGTGGAATACCCGTACCGGTCGCAAACGAAATGCTCTCGCGCAGCTCGTCCAGCACTTCCGGAACCACAGCCCCGTACGACGCGTGTCGATACATATCTCCCGAGCGGCCGCGCGTGTGCATCAGAATGATGGCCGCACCCGATCGCGCGACCACCGCTCCCAGAGCCGGCTCGTATCGCAGGCCACTGATGTCGTTGACGATTGATGCACCGGCATCGAGCGCCGCCGCCGCGGTCGCCGCCTTGTAGGTGTCAATTGAGATCGGCACATCAACGCGCCTGGCGAGTGCCTCAACAACCGGTACGACGCGGCGCTGCTCCTCGGCAGCGTCCAAGGTGGACGCGCCCGGACGGGTCGATTCGCCGCCAATATCGAGAATGCCAGCGCCCTGCTTCACCATTCGCTCGCCCGCCTCGACAGCGGCAGCGGGATCGAACAGTGCGCCGCCGTCGGAAAACGAATCGGGCGTGACATTAATCACGCCCATGATTACGGTGCGCTCTCCTAACACCAGCGAGGTGCCGTTCGGGAGCGGTACCGTGAATCGACGCCGCGGCTCCACGGTCGAAACACTACAACAAAGCGAGTACAACGAAAGGGCTCGCCGGAGGCGAGCCCACTTCGAACTTCGCCCTTCGAACTTATTCCTGGGTAACGGGTCGTGGCGGAATCGGCGGCACGATCGACGGCCGCTCCTTCGCCTTTGGCGCGGGGGGCGCCACCTGCGGCGTGGAAGGCGCTGCCGGCGCGGGATCGTCGAGCCGCTCGCCCGCGACGATGCGCCGCACTTGTTCGGCGTCGAGTGTCTCGCGCGCGAGCAGCGCATCGGCCATCTCGGTCAGCCGCGGCTTGTACTGCGTGAGGATTTCCTGGGCGCGGCCGTAGGCCTCGGTCACGATGCGTTTGACCTCGTGATCGATCTTGAGTGCCGTATCCTCGCTGTAGTCCTGGTGCTGCGCGATTTCGCGGCCAAGGAAGATCTGCTCTTCCTTCTTGCCGAAGGTGAGCGGACCCATCGAATCGCTCATGCCCCACTCGCAGACCATCTTGCGGGCGAGATCCGTGGCACGTTCGAGGTCGTTGCCGGCGCCGGTGGTAATGCTGCCGAGCGTTATTTCCTCGGCGATGCGACCCCCAAGGAGAATGCAGATTTGATCGCGGAGGTAGTCGCGAGAGTAATTGTGCTTCTCGTCGATCGGCAGCATCGTCGTCAGACCGAGCGCCATGCCGCGCGGGATGATCGTGACCTTGTGGATTGGATCCGCGTGCGGGAGCATAACGGCGAGCAGCGCGTGACCAGACTCGTGAATCGCCGTAATGCGCTTTTCGTTCTCGCTGATGATCATCGAGCGCCGCTCGGCGCCCATGAGCACCTTGTCCTTCGCAAACTCGAAATCGACCATGCGAACGACCTTCTGGTTGTAACGCGCCGCATTCAATGCGGCTTCGTTCACCAGGTTCGCGAGGTCGGCGCCCGAGAAGCCTGACGTACCACGGGCCAGGACCGCCACGTCGACGTCGTCGGACAACGGAATCTTCTTCGTGTGAACCGCGAGGATGCCTTCGCGCCCCTTGACGTCGGGGCGGTTGACGACGATGCGGCGATCAAACCGGCCTGGGCGCAGCAGCGCAGGGTCGAGAACGTCTGGGCGGTTGGTTGCCGCAACGAGGATGACGCCTTCATTCGACTCGAAGCCGTCCATTTCGACGAGCAGCTGATTCAGCGTCTGCTCGCGTTCGTCGTGGCCGCCGCCGAGCCCCGCGCCGCGATGCCGGCCCACCGCGTCAATTTCGTCGATGAAGACGATGCACGGCGCGTTCTTTTTGCCCTGCTCGAAGAGATCCCGGACGCGCGAGGCACCGACCCCGACGAACATTTCGACGAAATCGGAGCCGCTAATGGAGAAAAACGGAACGTTGGCTTCGCCCGCGACGGCGCGCGCCAGCAGTGTCTTGCCCGTTCCAGGCGGGCCCATCAGGAGCACGCCTTTGGGAATGCGGCCGCCGAGTTTCTGGAATTTCTGTGGCTCGCGGAGGAACTCGATAATCTCCTGCAGTTCGTCCTTCGCCTCGTCAACACCAGCGACGTCCTTGAACGTCACCTTCTTCTGCGCGCTGGACGAAAGCTTCGCCTTGCTCTTCCCGAACGACAGCGCTTTATTGCCGCCGCTCTGCATCTGGCGCATGAAGAAGATCCAGAAGCCAATCATCAGGAGGATCGGCGCCCACGAATACAGCAAGGCGGCCCACGGACTGGCCGTCGCCTCCCGCGCCGACACGACTACGTTCCGGTCAATCAGCTTGTTAGCGAGCCCTTCATACTGCGCAGGTGCGTAGGTCCGGAAGCTGTCCCCGTTCTTGGAAATGTAGGTAATCTCGTTGCCGACAATGGTGACGCTGGAGATCTGACCAGAGTCGACCTTCGACATGAATTCGCTGAATTTCTCGGCCTTCTGGCTCGGCTGAAAACGGGTAGAGATATTCCAGACCAGGATCCCGACCAGGACCAGAACTATCCAGAACGCCAGGCTTTTCAGGGTCGAATTCAAAAAACTCCTCCCGCAGAGCGAGTTCTCAAGAGTATCACTTCGGGCCAGGTTTCTGATGTATTAAGACCAGTTTTCCGCGCCGAAGTTCCATCCGGCCCCCCGGAAAATCGGCCCCGCCAGCCGAGCCCACCATTGCCGCCGCGGCCGCTTCCACATGGTCGAGCCCGACTTCTCGACCGTCAGCCACGACTCTCAGGGCCTTTAACAGAACCCGCCGCCGAACGGCCGGGGGTTCCGCCATCAGTGCTGCCGCTTCAATCGTCACGCCATCTTCCGACGGCAACGCCAGCTGCTCGTAACGACCCTCCGCGAGCTCATCGAGCCATTCAGTGTCCTCGCGCGCCAGCCCGGCGGCACGGGCAATCGCAGGACGTGTCGCGGCGCCCGCAGCGCAATCGAGCTCTGGCAACACTCGGTGCCGAATTCGGTTCCGCGGATTGGTGAGATCCTCATTCGACTCGTCCTCAACCCACTCCTGGCCGACGTCGGCCAAATGCTTACGCAGGTCACCGCGCGAGGCGTCGAGCAGCGGCCGGATGATGCGGCCGCGCCGCGGACGGATCCCTGCGAGCCCGGTCAGTCCCGCGCCTCGAATCAACTTGAGGAGAAGGGTTTCCGCCTGATCGTCCTGCGTGTGGCCGACGGCGATCCGGTCGGCGCCGAACGCGTCGGCAGCCTGCTCCAGAAAGTCGTATCGGATCCTGCGGGCTGCGTCTTCGACTGACAGATTTCGTCCACGCGCATACCCCTTGACATCCTCCTTTTTCACCGCGATTTGCAGGCGCAACCGGTCCGCAAGTTCGCGGCAAAAACGTTCGTCGCGATCGGCCGTGGAACGAAGCCCGTGATTGAGGTGCGCGAGTCCGGCGAGCGTGAACTTTCCGTTTTCGGCAAGGTCCCGCAGCAGGAACAGCAGTGCGACCGAGTCGGATCCACCCGAAACTGCGACGAGCAGATGGCTGCCGGGCGGACACAACGCATAACGCTCGATGGTCCTGCGAACACGCTGATGGAGTTGTGAGGCCAACGTGCGCTCGGCTACAGCATAGTAAAATCGCAGTTTCGTGCCGGAGTAGCTCAGCCGGTTAGAGCACGCGTCTCATAAGCGCGGGGTCGGCAGTTCGAGTCTGCCCTCCGGCATACCCGCCACCATCACTCCGATTCAATGACCGCGGCA
>JACXTT010003464.1_pt1 | contig 24230 bp, 18 predicted proteins | sample 9270951 | NCBI WGS metagenome assembly JACXTT01 (sample SAMN15532306, study PRJNA645909) | rock metagenome | isolation source: weathered quartz diorite | place: Puerto Rico | collected 2017-06-21
GTGGGCGCTGGGCGGAGGGATGTAAAGAATGGGCGCCGGGCGATTAGCCAGATCGGAGAGAGCCTGAGCGAGATTGACGGGGCCGGAAAGCGGGGCGCCGAAATCCGGGCGGGCGGTGTCGAGAAGGGCCGGGGCCGAGCCGGCAGTAGTCTTGCGAGTATCCGGCCCGGTCAGCTTGTCGAGGGCATCCTGGGCCGTGCGAAAAACGGTTTCACTGATTGCAAGGCCTGTCCCGGCGGCTCTTAGCGACAAGTTAGCAACACGCGAAAGCAAATTCACTGGGTTGTCCTCACTTGGGTATGTTCCGGGCTGTCAGAGCTGTTTCGGAATCTGGTAGTAAACGGTTTCAATGGCGCACCCGAAGCTGGGCGTATCGGCGCGGACGATGGGTTTGCCATTCAGGAACTGCGCGATGGCAGGCGCGAGGTAATCGATGTGCTCCGGATCCGTGGGGAGCCTGAAGTTGTCGATGGCCCCGCGGTAGAGAAGCCGGCCGGCGGGGTCGAGCAGATAACAGCGTGGTGTCTGTTGTGAAAACCAGAGACGGGCAATCCGGGCGCCTTCGTCCTTGAGTATGGGAAACGAAAGGGCGCGTTCGCGGACGGCCGAAATCATTTGCTCGCGCGTCTCGTTTATTCTGGAGCCGATGGCCGCGAAGCCCAGATGGGGATAACGCACCGAGAAATCATTGAAAAACGCATCATATCGCACACAATGGGCGCACGAACCGGACCAGAAGACGAACAGCGCTCCCCTCCGATCCTGGAGAAAATCTTCGAGACTTCGCTCCGCGCCGCCGTCGAGCAAAGGGAGACGGAAGGAGGGCATGAGTTCGCCAATGTGCTGTGTTTGCATTCAGTCACCCATGCGGCCGCATCGAGACCGGCCCGCTCCCGTTTCGCGGGGCAAAAACATTGTAGCATCGCGCCTCCTGCCGACTGACGTCCGCGTGAGTCGCGGCCGAGTGAGGAGAGCGTCGGCCCGATGGCCGATCGCGGTCCGCGTCGCCGATGTTCTCGCCGGCGCTCTCACAGGCAGCGCGAAACCCAATTTCAGAGGCGCCTGCGATGAATCTTCTACTCCAGAAAATCGATAAACTCGGGTTCAGCGCGGCCGGCGGCGGCCGGCTCGTCGAAAGAATCCATCGGGTTGGAGCCCCACCTTGTCGCAGGGGTTGATCAAAGGCAAGATTCGCGACTTTCCTGGAACAAATTTGGCCCCTCTGTGATACCCTGTTCCAAGGCTGACGCCGCGGAGGCTCCGTGCAGACTTCCGACCGGCTCTTTGCGGTTGACAAAGTGGCCTCATCGGGGGTAATTATCTCCTATCCGCCGCGAAGCGAGATCGGAAATAGGTGCTATGGCTGACACATATGATGTAATCATTTGCGGCGCAGGCTCCGGTGGCGGCTTCTTCGCCGGGGAGGTTTCCCCCTACGGGTCGGTGCTGCTGCTGGAGGCGGGACCGCATCCCGGAGGCGAAGTGAACCCCGGCGTCGGTTCTCCCGAGCGCCGGAAATTTTCCACTCAGTACAACCTCGGAACTTTCGTTCCGGACGGAGTCACCGCGATCAACCGGGGCTTTAACTTCTGGGCCTATCCGATGTTCATGGACGAGGCGAATCCGGCATCGAACGCCGTGCAGCGTGAGGCGCGGGTGGTCGGCGGCGGATCGTACATTAACGTCGGCGCGTGGGTGCGTCCGCGATTAGTCGACTGGGACGGGTTCGCCGAAGAAACCGGCGTGGAGGGCTGGACCAAGAGCGCGTTCGAGCCGCATTTCAAGAAGGCCGAAAGAATCAGTTACGTACACCGCGATGTTCGCGCCAATTGGCAGAAAGCCAGCCTTCTTTACGAGCAGGCGGCGAACTCGATGGGCATCCCGACGTTTGAAAACGCTTCCAATCGCCTGCACTGCATCTTCTGCGGGCAGCGGCTCAACGCGGGCGTTCCCTGCAAATACGACTCGCTGATGGGTACGGCGATGACGCAGATTCCGCTGGCGATCAAGAACGGCGCGAAGCTGGTCCCCAACGCCACCGTCAACAACATCGTCATCACCAACGGTACCGCCACCGGCGTTACTTACACTGTCAACGGGGAAACCGTTACGGCCAATGCAAAAAAGCTGGTGGTCCTCTCGGCCGGCTGTATCGGCACGCCGCTGCTGATGCGTAACGCGGAGATACACCTTAAGAATCCTAACGTCGGATTGTACTTCCGCGCGCACCCTGGCGTCTCGATGGAGTGCCTGCTTCCGGGAGTTGACTGGAATTCCGACCGCGGCTACCAGTGGAATCTCAACCACTATGTGATGGACGACAACGGCAATCCGATGGACGCGCTGATCTTCGCGAGCGCGGGGTTCGCCACTGTCGCGCCATGGATCATTTCTGAAGTCGGGTTCTTCGGACAACCTTACAAGGACCTGATGCGCCAGTACCGCCAGCGCGCCGGAGCGTTCATCTTCCAATTGAAGCCGGCGATCTCCGGACAGGTCACGGGGACAGTGGAGCAGCCGCTGATTTTCTATCCGATCGCCGATACCACGGGCGCTCTCGAACCCAAGACGCAGGCCGACTTCCTGGCGGCGGTGAGACAAGTGGGCGCAATTATGAAGAGGATGGGCGCGACGTGGCTCTTCCCGAATCCCGACGAGCCGACCTCGGTGCTGGTGGGGCAGTTGACGCAGCTGGTCACGACCGCAGGCGCCATCCACGGCCAGGGCACCTGCCGCGCGGGTAAATCGCCCACCAATTCGGTGGTCGATACGAATTGCATGTCGTGGGACGTGAAGAACCTGATGTGCTGTGACGCCAGCGTGATCCCGAACCACATCAGCTCCAATCCCAACTCGATGATCATGGCTCTGGCGAGCCGGGCGGCGGAATACGCAATTACCAATATTCTCGGCGGCAAGCTGCCAACCTCGGATCAGGTTGACGACCCGGCCGGAGCGGCATCCGGCGCCAAGCCGACGGTGGAGATCATATGACGCCCGAACATCCGATGCGGACGGCGCTCGGCGAGTTGAGCAAGACCGTCTCGCGCCGCGGTTTTTTTGGAAAGGTAATCAAGGCTTCGGGCCTGGTCGCAGCTTTCGACCGGTTCGGCCCGGAGATGTTCGGGCAGAAGACGCCACCCAAGAAGGAGGCGGGGCCATTTATTCCGCTGCCGTACCAGGTGGCCAGCGCGATCGGCCGCATCGTGATTCCCGTGGATCAAGACCCAGGTTGGGCCACATTCGATCCCGGTATCACGCAATACGCAGTCGATGTGTTCGCGGGCCAGGTGTTTCTCGGCGGCAACCCGCTCGTCTTTCAGGGCTACCTGGGGGCGTTGTCCGCCTTCGAAGAAATTCCGGTCGACATCGGGTACTCGAATCTGACGTTTACCGAAATGAGCCCGGACTACCAGGCGACTTACTTCGGCGCGGCGCTGGCCGGTTTGTTCGAGGCCGATGGCGTGCAGGATATTTTGAACACCGCGGCGCTACTTACCCTGGTGGCGGCGCGCGGGACGTTTTTCTCCAACTACCCGTTCCACATCGCCGACCGGAACGCCGAATTCCAGATCGTTCCGCCTCACAACCTCAAAACTGGTTGGGACATTATGCAATACCCCGGCCCGATCGGTCCAGCCGAGGAAAAGCAGTTAAGAGAGCGTTATTTCAATGTGGAGGTACTGCCGGGAGTTGATCCGGCTAATCCGTACATATGAGAAATACGGTAACGAAAATCTTCCCCGCCCTAGCCTTTCTTGGCTTGACCCTCGCGCCGGCGGCCATGGCGCAGTTCGGCGGACGCCCCGGCGACGTGGTCATCTACATGATCACGCCGCGCAATCAGCTTCTGGATTTTCAGGCGGTCCCCCCAAACACCACCAACAACGCGCAGGTTTCAGCGAGATACCGGGTCGTCGACATCAACACCGTACCGATCACCGGAATCCCGGAGGGGTATTTCCCTCCCGGTTCGCGCACCGAAAATTTCAGGCGGCAGCTTCTCAACAACGATCCCGACGACTGCGTGTTCCTGGTATCGCGAAAGAAAGACATCGGTTACTTCCCGCATCGCGTTTACACGACCGTGGACAAGACGCAGATCGTCAAGGGAACCCTGCGGGAACTGGAGGCCGGCCTGGATGCCCCAGCCCCGTTTTACGTGACGCTTCATGAGGGTTCCGACTTTGGCGCGGACATCCCCATGATTGATCTGAACGTTCTCTTCTGGACGCCCAGCAACGATTTCCCCGCAGTCCTGCTCACGCCGCCCTTTACGCCTGGATATGGAGTCCCGCCGGGTCTTGCCGGCTGGCAATGGAACACCGGAAGCATCAAAGTGCCCCCGTTCATACCCTGGTTTGCGATGCGCAAACAATACCCGGGGGCGGGCTGGCTGGACGGGATCGACAGCAAGTTCATAGAGAAGGACACGCAGTCGGGAAACACGACCATCTACCTCCGGCTTCGCCCCGGGCGGGCGACTCCAACGTTCAGGTTCCCGGGGGGGAATGTTCACCTCTTCATCCTTCAGGGCAGCGTGAATATTTCCGCGAATGGCACGGTCAGGAAAATGAATCTCCACGATTACGCCTATGTTCCCGGGAACTTCGTCTTCTCACTGTTCAACCCGAATCAGTACAGGGGCCCGATACCGGGCAAGGCGGCGGTCAATGCCGCTTTCTCGGGTCTGGCGACCGGTCTGGAAAGGACTCGCGGCCCGCAGGACTAGCGAAACGCCATGAAAAGCACCGGTCTAGTATTCGTTCTTCTGTCGGGGTTGGCAGGTCAGGCGTTTTCTCAGCAAGCCAAGCTGGACGTCACCACTTTCGTCGTTCTCGGTGAGGGCTTATCGGCCGGAATGGCGGACTTTTCGCTGCGCGACGTCTACCAGAGCGGGAGTTTTCCCGCACTGATGGCCCAGCAGATGAAAACGACGTTTCCTCAGCCTTTGTTGCAAGCCCCGGGGCTGGGTAACGTTCCCGGATTCCCCAACCTTCCGGTGAGGGTACCGGCGCCGCTCCAAACTACACTCCGTGTGCCGTTTCCGCCGCCAATCTTCGTGCTGAACCTTTCGGTGCCGGGCTACAAGGTGGCCGACTCCCTGAGCCGGCGGCCGTCGGCGCCGCTGGTCCGGCAGGATGACGCCGTGCAGACCTCGGCTAATTTCATTCTCGGCTTCCCGGCGATGGCATTGGGCAAGGACAAACCATTGTGGACCCAGGTTGAGTACGCCAAAGCCATGAATCCGACGTTCGCGGTGGTGGCACTGGGATACTACGACGTGCTGGAGGGCGCGGTCACGAACAACCCGGCGCTCCTGACGGACACGGCCTCGTTTCAGACCAACTACAACGCTATCCTGGCGGCGCTGAAGGGCAGCGCGCAGGTGATCGCGCTGAGCATTCCGAACCCGCTCGACACGGCGTATTTCACGTCCCTCACTGCCGCCGGCCGGCTGGTGGGAGCGGGGCCCGACGTGCTGACGGGCTTGTACGGCCTGAAATCGGACGACCTGATCACGCCGACCGGCCTGATGGCGATCGCGAGCCAGTTGTACATCGGACAGCCGAGTACGTTGCCCGCGGGCTCGATCGTCAGCGGCGCGACAGCCGCCGCGGTCGCGGCGCGCGTGCAGGCGCTGAACGCCATCGTCACTTCCGCCGCGCAGCAGAACGGCTCGCGGGTGTTCGATCTCAACGGACTTTTCAGCAGCTTCCGCGCCGGGGTCACGGCAGGGAGCAAAGTTGTAACGGCGGACTATATGGGGGGGCTCTATTCGCTGGACGGTTTTTATCCAGGATTGACGGGGCACGCGGTCATCGCCAACGCGCTGCTGACTTTCGTCAACTCGACTTATGGGCAGCAATATCCCCTCGTAAATGTGAGTACAGCGGCCGCGAACGATCCGGCGGGCCGCTTCACTCCACTGAAGAGAGCGCCCGAAAGGAGTGAACGCCAATGAAGCGTCAATTGTCGCCGCTGTGGGCACTACTCGCCGCGCCATCGATGCTGCTCGCTCAGGGTGCGCTTCCGGTCCCCTTGCAGATTCCGCCGGACGGCTTTGAAACGCTGCCGATCAGCAAGGCTGGAAGCTACTACGGAGACGCGGTCCGGATCGTCGATTGCCCCCTCGACAAGGACAATCCGTTCGGTTCCTGCGGAAACGAGATCATGGGCGGCGTGGCTCTTTACGACAGCCACCTGAGCGGTTTCATTCAAATCAAGTTCTATACCCCCATTCACAACGTCACACATTTTGAAATCACGACCCCGTCGAATCTGGTGGGCGACCCGACGGTGATGAAGGCGCCGCTGCTCTATCAGTTTCCGATCGTCCAGAGCTACGTTTTCGACCCCATCGGAGGCAGCTCCAGCGGGGACCTCAACCTGGTGACGGGCGAAGTCAAGAATCTCCAGCTCAGCTTCAATTTCTTCAACACGTTCTACGCGCAGCTTGCGGCCGTGAACCCCAACCTTCAGGCCGGCCCGTTCAACTTCCCGGGAAATCTGGGAACGGCGAGCGCCAAGTTCACCCAATCGAGCGACGGCCAGCGGCTGGACCTGGTTCTTTACGCGAGCACTTACCTGCCCCTCGGAAACAATATCGCCGGCGAACCGGTGCGGATTCCGCTGCCGTTCTCGGGACCCACACTGCAGTACGGCAGTTTGAAGGCGCCCGGCACCAGCCTGCATCCGCACATTCGCCTCAGCACGATCGATCCGCCGGCGTATGACTGCGGGAGGACCTGCCCCACCATACCTCAGAACTCCGTTCAGATCCTGACGCTGAATTCACAGAGTTCGTTCGATTTCGATCGCTTCAACCTGAACATCCCCGCGCTGGGCTTCCCAGGCCAAGCCACTGCTCGCTCCCACATGCAGGGCCGCCTTCAGATCCAGTTCGGCGAGCAGAGTGGCGACACGATTCCGTTCATCCTGCACGTTCTGGAGCCGGAAGCCCTGCTGGCCAATCCGCCGCCGTCTCCCATCACATTGCCTCCAGGCTTCTCGTTTGGGGCGATCGGCATGGATGAAGACCTGCAGTTCCCCCTGTTGAAGTACCACTTCCAGAGCGTCGTCCTGTCGGACAACCCGTTCCTGATCGCGGCGGGAGCGGTCAACGCGAAGACCGGGCAGCTAGTGGGCGAGTTCGAGGACCAGGTGGTTTTTGTCCAGACTCTGCTCCTGGCGGTGAATTTTCAAAATCTCGGGCTAACCCCATCCAGCTTCCCGTATCGCGGACCGGCATCCTTTGAGAGAGGGCCGAACGGGCAACTGGTATTCCGGGCGAGCCTGACCGGCCTTCTTCCGTTCGCGGGCGTGATCTTCCCGGGTCCCGACTTCACCACTCCGGCGCATAGCTTTGTGGCGGGTCCGGACTCTTTCCTGCATCCCGGCCTGGCGTTTCAGGCCATGTTGACGACCGACACTCCCACGGGGACCCAGGCCGGAAATACAAACGCCGTCTCCTCGCTGGGCGAGAAGTTCAGCTACGCCTATTCGATTTCGTGCAACCCGGCGCAGGCCGCGAATGCCAGCTTCACGTACACGCACAGCGGTCCAAGCTCTTTCGCCGGCACCTTTACCCTGAACAATCCGGCTTCCGTCCGGTGCTTCAATTCACGCGGCTCCACACTGCCGCCAGGCAGCTACGACACGGTGTCGTTCAGCGGCTTCGGCTCGTGGAGCGCGGACAAGACCAACGGGCTGCACCTCGTGAATTTCCAGGTTTCCACCGCTCCAACGGCCCCGTACGTACACATCCTGATCGACGGGGGGCTGGCTTCGCAGGCGAACACCAAACCTCTCGTGGAGCCGATACCTTGAGTGGGCTCCCCAGCGAGACTCAGTAATACAAGGTACACAAAGTGCCCGATTTCACTTTAAGTTTTGAGATCTTCGGTCTTCAGCTGACGCTGAGTCTGCTGGTGTATTGGCTCCTCGCCATCTGGTATGTAAAGCCGCTGCTGGCGAAACTGGACTTGTATGACGCGCTGATTGCTCTGATGTTCCCTCATGCGCTTCGCCATCTTGGCCTGATTGCGTTGGTTCCAGGCGTGGCAGACCCGAATTTTCCCAAGGATTGGGTGTTGCCTCTTGCCTGGGGCGACGTCGTGGCCGAGGCGTTGGCCATCGCCTGCCTGTTCCTGCTTCATTCCCGATCGTCACTCGCCATTCCCCTGACCTGGCTGTTCAATATAGTCGGTTCGCTCGACTTCGCCTACGTCATTGGCAAAGGTTCGATCATCGACATCACCCGTTTTCACTTCGGTGGATTCTGGTACGTGCCTACGTTTTGGGTACCGCTGCTGATCGTCGCGCACATTCTGATGTTTCAGTTGCTGTTGAAAGACCGCCCTGCGGCAGCGGGGAAACGATGAGGCAGGTAGCCGCGAGCCGGCAAAAACCAACAAAGGAGCCTATGATGCTTTCCGTTCGCAGAAGAGCTTATATGAAAATCGCCGCCGCTTTGGCTTTCGTCATGACCGCCAGCGCGGCGGACACAGGTCCGTCGGCCAATAGCACAACCCTTTCCGGCGCATTCGCCGTCACGGCGACCATCACTTCGTCGCCTGGCGCGGGCGCGTCGGTAGCTGCGCTGGCAACTTATAACGCCGACGGCAACCTGACTGCTTCCACCACGGCGCTCAATCTTCTCGGCGTGTTTTTCCCGTTCGGAACAGCATCGAGCACGGCGCACGGAAGCTGGGTCAATACGGCTCCAGGCGTATTCTCGACCACGTTTCAGTCCATGCTCTCGGCGCGCGGGAATTTCCTCGGATACTTGCGGAATCGCGAGACCGTGAGGCTGGATGCGAGTGGAACCTCCTATACCGGCGCGTGGGTCATCGAGTTCATCGCGCCCGGCCAGCCGGCTCTGTTGCTCGGCGGCGGCACTCTGGCTGCTACGCAGATCACGGTTATTCCGCTCCAGTAGGGGCGTTTCCCGCATGATCGATCAGGCTTACGAGGGGCGTTGAGCTTGGCGATTGTGCCTGAACAAGACGGAACCCGTTCGAATTCAATTGGCCGGTTGAAACGACGTTCATGGTTCTGTTTTTTCACCGGCACTGCTGGCCAGATGCGAGAGTTGAATGAACAAACGAGTTCTTAAGCTGATACATCGGGGCTCCAGGTGCAGGCTGACGCCGGCCCTTCGCGGCGGCGCGGTAGTTTTGGGCCTGGTAATGGGGACGGCGGTCTGTTACGGCTCCGCATTTTCAGTCGCCGAACTGGGAGCGCGGGCGGCCGGCATGGGTACGGCCTTCATCGCCGTCGCCGACGACGGCTCCGCCCTGTATTACAATCCCGCTGGGATTGCGTTCCAACCCGGAGCGCAGATGCAAATGGACGCTACCGTTGTGGTCGGCCTGTTTCGGTATAAACCGACGGTTACGCCGGTGGGCCAAGTGGTTCCCGAGAAAGGCTATTCGCAATCCATCAAGCCAAAATTCATTCCGCTGGCCAGCCTTTACGCGACCCTGCAGCTCTCGCCCAAAATCACGTTCGGATTCGGAATGTTCACTCCGTTCGGGCTCTCCGCCAACTCTACGAATTTCAACGACAGTGACCCCAATCTGACGAAGTTCGTGGGGCGGTTTGCCGGCACCCGCGCCGCTCTTCAGTCGTTCTGGTTCCAGCCGACCATCGCCTACCGGCTGACGAAGAACATCGGCATTGCGGTGGGCCCGGCGCTGGTCCACACACATCTCTTCCTGGAATCGAGTTTCCTGAACCCGATCGGGGACGACGCGCTCACCTTCGGCCGAACGGCGGCAGCAACGGTGTTTCCGGGTGTCCCAAAGGAGCAAGCGGCCGCGACCATCGCTCGTCTGCTCCCCGAGGGCCGCAACCGGATTGCCGGTACGTCCAACAGTCCGGCGTTCGCGGCCGGCTTTCTGTGGAAGAACGAGAAATCAAAAACGAACGTTGGGTTTTCATTCCGCAGCGCCGTTACGAATCATCTCAGCGGAAAAGTGTCGTTCGCCTTCGGCAAGGGGTACGCGCTGGAACAGTTTATCGGCCCCGACTTCCTGTTCAAGCAGTTTCCCAACCAGCCTGTCACCGGATCGTTCACAACTCCAGCGACCTATGGCGTGGGTATCAAGAACAGCGCGCTGCACGGTATCACGCTGGCCTTCGACTTCAGGCTCCAGGATTACACAAGGTTCAGAAGCGTTCCGCTCAATTTCGGCATCAACGAAACCAACGCGAGCGTGGCCCTGCCGGCGGAGCAGCGACTGGTTTTCGACTTCCGCAATTCTTACAACATAGCCGTCGGAGCGGAAAAAGCGCTCGATCCGAAAACGACGATTCGCCTGGGTTATCTGTTCGACCGGTCGCCCGTGGTGGATAAGAGCGTCGGCCCGCTGTTCCCCGACGCCAACCGGAACAGCATTACAGTGGGCGGGAGCCGCAAGGCCGGCAACAAAGAATTTACGTTCTTCTATGAGGCGATGAAGTTCAACGAGCGGCTCACCAACGTGGCTGCCAACGCCAATGTCTTCACCAACGGCAACTATGACAACTTCGCTCACGTCGCCGGCCTCGGGCTGCGGTTCGATGTGACCGATCTGGTCGCAAAGAAGAAGAAGAAGCCCTAAGCGTAGGCCAGCCTGAGCGTAGGCCAGCGCGCTACTGAGCCGCCCCGCGTCAGCAAGCGGACTCCCAGTCCACAGGCCAAGATGCCTGCCCAGGCCGCCTCAGCCGGCCAACTCTAGTAGGAAAACGCTATGGACAGATTGCGGGTGGCTGAGCTTATCCTGATCTAACGCGGTATTGTCGGCGCCGGATCGAGGAGGAGAGCAACTTGCAAAATGGAATCGAGCAGCAGAAATTCGGGGAACCTCTGAGCGACTTTTCCTTGCAGGCCCTGAACGGCTCCAAGGTCACGCTGAGTTCGAAGCTGAGCGGAAAAAAGGGAGCCGTAGTCGTGATCTGGTCGAGCACATGCTCTCACTGTATTCGCTACGACAAGTATTTCAACAGCTTTGAGCAGCGTTTTCCGGACCTGAGCCTGATCGTGGTGTCGGCGCGGAGTGGCGAGACGATGGATGGAGTTAAAATGGCTGCGGCCCAGAGGCGGCTGAGCTTCTGCCTGGTCCACGATGCGGGCTCCAACGTAGCCCGGGCGTGGCACACACAGCAGACGCCCCGGGCCTTCCTGATGGACGCGAATCGGGCCCTGCTGTATCGCGGGGCTATCGATAACTATAAGTTCCCCGAGGATCCGGAGCATGTGGCTTATCTCGAACCGGCCATCGCTCAGTTCCTGAGCGGAAGCGCAATCACGCGGCAGGAAACCTCAAGCTATGGCTGCGCCATCCAGTCGGTCTACTACAACCTGCCGAGGGCCTTCCCTAAGAGCAAGAGCATATGAGCAAGAGTTCTCTTTTCGAATTCCCCTCCGTCCTGCTGGAAGCCGGGCTGGTCATGGCGCAAAGCGCCATGAAGAACGCGCAGAGCACCCTCGACAAGCTCACCGGCCAGAGTAATGGGACCGTGAAGGGAGCGCCGCTGAACGGCCCCGAGGATCTCGACCTGGCGGTTGCGGACTTTGTGACCCGGCTCATGCGCGTCTATCGCTATGCGCCGCTTGATCTGGCTCAGCTACCCGCGGCTTCAAACGAAGTTCTGGCTGCGGCACGGGAATCCTTCCGTAATCTCAATCTTAAGGACCCGAAGAATCTGGCGTTTCCCGTGCAACTGGCGCTTTCCATGGGAACGCTCTTCACCGAGTCTGCTTTGCGCGGCCTGGTGACGCTCGACGTGGTGGGGCCGGCTCGGCTTCCCCGCCTCGTGGCAGACTTCTTCGAAATGTTCACGGAAACTCAGATTTTCGCTGGACTCGAGTATGGCGAAGTGATCGACCGCTGCGAAAAGCGCCTGGCGGAGGTCCCGGACGATTACCGCGCGCGTATGGAGTTGGCTCGCATCCTGTCGAAGTGCGGCCGCTACGAAGACGCTGATTTGGAGTTCAAGAAGGTTCCGGCGCAATCCGATTTCTACGCGACGGCCATGCATGAAGCGGGAACGGCGCTCTATCGGGCGGGGCGGTTTGAAAACGCAATCCGGGCGGAGGTTCAGTCGATGGACGCCAATCCCTCCGACGACCGCCCGCGCCTGGTGTTGTTCCAGGCGGCACAGAGGATGGGCGGATATCCGGCCTTTGTCCCCCAATCGTACCGCATGGAGGTGAAGGCGGGCTTTGCGAATCCGACCGTACACTTCGAAGACATTGCCGCGCGCATGGGGCTGGACAAGACCAGCGGAGGACGGGGAACCGCCGTCTTCGATTACGACAACGACGGCTGGCTGGACATCGCCGTCACTTCCGCCTTCGGCGGTGCGACGCTTTATCACAACAACGGCGACGGCACCTTCACCGACGTCTCGATCAGTTCCGGACTGGACACGGCCACGAACACGTTCGCCGTGGTGGCAGGCGACTACAACAACGACGGCTTTACCGACCTCTACATCACCCGATCGGGCTTCTATGTGGGCGAGGGCCAGTTGTTCCGCAATAACGGCGACGGAACGTTCACCGATGTCACAAAGGCGGCGGGGCTGGCAGACGTTTGGGGACCCGCCTTCACCGCATCGTGGGTGGATTACGACGGCGACGGCCTGCTCGACTTATTCGTGGCCAACAATCTGGGAGGCTTGGTCGAGCGTAAGACTCCCAACCGTCTCTTCCATAACAACGGTGACGGCACGTTCACCGAGGTGCCGGCTGAAGTAAGCGGATTGAAGACAATCTGGCCTACCATCGGGGGCGCCTGGGGCGACTACGACAACGATGGGCGCATGGACCTGTTTCTGAGTAACGGGCTTGGCCGGTCGCAGCTATTTCACAACAATGGCGACGGAACGTTTACCGACGTGAGCGAGGCGGCCGGCGTCAGCGCTATGGGCTTCGGCAGCCCCGCCTTTTGGTGGGACTACGATAACGACGGATGGATGGACATCGGGCAGTTCATCTGGTCGGATCACGACGACGTTATCTATACGATGCGCAACGGAACGGCGCCGGCGTCCGGCCAGAGCATGCGTGTGTACCACAACAACCGCAATGGCACGTTCACCCAAGTGGGCCGCGGGCTCGGCCTGACCGAATGCTGGGGAACCATGAGCGGCAGCTTTGGCGACTTCAACAACGACGGCTATCTCGACCTCGCGCTGGGCAATGGCAGCCCCAAGCTGGATCGGCTGGATCCAATGGTTATCTTTGAAAACGACGGCAGGAGATTCCGCAACACCTCGTTTGCGGCAGGCCTGCCATTCACAGGTAAGAGCCACGGCGTGAATATGGCAGACCTGTTAGGCGATGGACGGCTGGCGATTCTGGTTGCCGCCGGCGGCGCCTATCCCGGCGATCTGCTCACCATGAGCGTCTATTGTCCGACGAGCCTTCCCGGCAACTACCTCAACGTCCGGCTGTGCGGAGTGAAGAGCAACCGGTCGGCGATCGGCGCGCGGGTGTCGCTTGAGGCGGGTGGGCGGAAGCAGTTCCGCGAAGTTTCCGGCGGCAGCAACTTCGGTTGCCTGCCGCTCGAACAGCATTTCGGTCTGGGTCGCACGCTCAAGGTGGATGCGGTCGAAATCCGGTGGCCAAGCGGATTGCAGCAGCGATTTGAAGGCCTTCCGGTCAACAGCACGGTGGAGTTTACCGAAGGCGACGGCGTGTGGAGAGAAGTGTATGCGAATGCCGGCGAACTCTCGGCTGCGATGGCGCTGCAAGGCTAACGCAGGACCACTCGAATCGAATACCGGTTGCCGCGGGATCGACGTGGAGAACATTACGAATGTTCGATAACAAGCTTTTCCTGCTCCAGATTGCCGTGATCGTTGGTTTCTCCCACTTGGTTTCGTCATTCTTCCGCAGGTTTGGCCAGCCTCGGGTGGTAGGCGAGATGGCAGCCGGCATAGCATTGGGCCCGACGCTTTTCGGACTTCTGGCGCCGGGAACCTACGAGGCTCTCTTTCCGGCGGCTTCTCTCGGCTACCTGAACGCTCTGAGCCAGGCCGGCGTTGCGATCTTCATCTTCCTGGTAGGCGTGCGGGTGGACTTTGCGGAGCTACGTCAGCAGAGCGGAATCGCCATCGTCACAAGCAACATCAGCGTGATCCTTCCGCTGGTGATGGGCATCGCCCTGGCTCAGTATCTGTTTCCAATCTATGGGACCGGCCACCCCTGGCATTTCGCCCTCTTCATCGGAACGGCGATGAGCGTTACGGCGTTTCCCGTCCTGGCGCGCATCCTGATGGAGCGGAATCTTCTCGGCACGCGGCTCGGTTCAGTGGCAATCGCTTGCGCCGCAGTGGATGACATCACGGCCTGGATTCTGCTTGCGGTAATCGTCGCGCTTACCAAACACGATCCGAACGCGCGGCCCCTCTGGCTGACAATCGTTTACATCGCGGCTTACATCGGCGTCGTGCTGATTCTGGGCAGGATGCTCAAGGCCTGGTCGAAGCGGTTCGACGAGAAAAAACTTCCGCTCGACTCGATCCTGGTCTTTGTGGTTCTCGCGCTGGTCTCCGGTGCGGTTGGCGAACTGCTGGGCGTCCACGCCCTTGTCGGCGCCTTTATGGCGGGCCTAGTCACTCCGCGCAAGTTCCGGCAGCAACTGATCGACAAGCTGGAGGCGGTCACGCTGCTGATCCTGATGCCCCTCTTCTTCGCGCTCACCGGAATCCGGACGAGATTTCTGTTTAATGCCGGCGGTGGCATGTACCTCGACTTCCTTCTCATTCTTGTGGTGGCCATTGGGAGCAAGTGGGGCGGGACCATGATCGGGGCGCGGGTAAAAGGATTGGGCTGGCGTGATGCTTGCCATCTGGGGTTGATGATGAACACCCGTGGCCTGGTGGAGCTGGTTGTACTGAATGTGGGATTGGACATCGGCATACTTTCTCCACCTTTGTTCTCAATGATGGTCTTCATGGCGTTGGTGACGACCTTCATGGCCACGCCGCTGATGGACTTGTTCGGGGCGCAAAAACTGAAGGTTGCGGATGCAGAATTAGTAGCGTGACGGAATCCACTAAGTTACGTTTCGGCAAAGACTTGGGCCAAGTCGTGATGGCCAGCGGATTGCGGCTGGACTCCGCTGGGGAACACTGGTAACATTGACGCCATATGCGAGAGCTTGCCAGCTCAATGATCAGCTACACGCTTGCCAACGTCCTGTACACGGGGCAGCAGCTCGCGAAGATGTCGGGAGTGTCTGAGAGTCTCGTCAGCCCGAAGAATGAGCCCGCACCGGGGTCGACCGGCGAGGAGCCGGCCACTGTTTCGGCCTATCTATATAAGAAGACAAAGAAAACAGCCGAGCAATTTGGCGACCCCGCGGCGGTGGCATTTATCGCCGGGGACGAGTATCAATCGAAGGCTCTGGACTTTGTTTTCGACCTGCTTTCTCCGTCCAGCCTGAACCCGGCCTACTGGACAAAGATGATAGGCCGGCTGGCAGATCAAGGCACTTTGGCCGTGGACGCCCTCGGCTCCCAGCAGCTCGTGTCCAAACAGCTCCAGAACACGAGTTACATCTTTACGATGGTCCGAAACAATTCGGAAAAGCTTGGTATCCCGAAGTCCGGCACTTTCGATCTCGCCCACTTCATGGACAAAGCGTACGGCATAGGAGACTTCGAAAACATCTGGTCGGTGGAAGGACTCGGGCACGTTTACAGCCAGCGGACGTGGAGCGGGCGGGAGGACGCCGAAGGCATCATGATGGAAGGCCAAGCCGCTCAAATACCGGAAAAGGCGCTTACCATGATGCATGCCGGCCTGGGTCTGTGCCTGGCCGAGTCGCTGATGAAACAACTCACTCCGGACAGCGCCACGGGGGAGACGGAACGGGTTTTGAAGGTATTTATCAAATTGTGCAAGAATAACTCGCGCCAGGGTTATGCGGGATGCGCCCTGGAATCGCTGGGCCTTGTGACCAGGTGTTTCAACTACCCCCTGGTGGACCTGGTGCAGCGGGTGCTTGCCGACGTGGACGAAACGGCCTGGGAATTCTTCTGGCGAGGCGCGGGGCGAGCCCTTTACTTCTCCCCGGGCCACATGTTGCAACCTCTGTACTCCCCATGGATCGCCGCTGAACAGGAGGCGCCCAACGACCGCGCTCTCAAGATCCTCAAGGTAGGCATCACTTGGCCGACGAACATCGTCAATATGCGGCAGCCGGAGATTTTCGAGGCCTTCATCAAACTGCGGGGAGCCGCCGAAGAAAACTCGGGGACTATCCGCAACGGCGTCGCCGCTTCCACCACCATGGCGATGGACATCACTCCAAACCATCCGGTTGTAAGGGACTATCTGGCGTACGTGCCGAAGAGTACCGATGCCCAGTTGCGGCGGTTGTGGAAGAAGCTGGTGTATGAGCCGGTGTACAACGCGGTGAACCGCTATCAGCCGATTCTGAAGAAGCACAAGATGATGGATCAGGTCTTTCGCTTTCAGGATCTGGACGCACTGGTGGACAGACTGGAACCGCAAGTGGAAAACGGCGATGGTTACGTTAGGTAAAGCCTGACGTGGCGCAGGCTGTTGTAGCGTAGACTTGTATATTTCGAAAGAGGCAAAGGCGTCCCTGTAGGCGCCGGGAGCCGCCTCAGCCCCGAGGTTGAGTAATGCATCGTGTGATCGCCTGTTGGCTGTCACAATGGCGGCAGCCGGCTGGTGAGATTGTTCTTGAGTGCCAGTGCGGAATCGGGGTAAACTCGTGTGTTCAGAAAGTGTTCCACCAAAAAAGCGACAGGAGGATTGAGTGCGAGATCTGGTTGCATCAGTCATGAGTTTTGGTTTGGCGAAGTCTCTGTACGTTTGTCAGGAGACGGCGAAGATGTTAGGCGCCCCGTCGAGCCTGGTGGTCGCGAAGAACCCCCCGGGTCCGGGGCCGGACGCGAAGACGCCGCCGACGGTCACAGGCAAACTTTATTTCGATACGAAGAGGACCGCGGAAAAATTCGGCGATCCGGCGGCCGTTGCCTTCATCGCATTGGACGAATACCTGTCGAAGGCCGTGGATGTGGTCGCCAACGTAATCGGCTCGCCGCGGGGCTACAAGCCTTATTGGACCAATCTGCCCAGCCAAGTGACGACCCAGGCCGGCCTGGCCGCCGCCACGCTGGGTCCGCAGAGCGATATCTACACTCAGCAGGCCAAGAACACTCGCTACATCTTCGTGCTGGTGCGCAACAACCCGGAAGAGATCGGCATCCCCAAATCGGGCGAATTCGATCTTCCGTATTTCATGGACAAGGCCTATGGCATTGGAGATTACGAGAATATCTGGTCGGTGGAAGGCCTGGGCCACGTCTATTCCCAGCGGACCTGGATATTGAAACACAACGTAAGCGAAGATGCGCACGGCATCATGTGGGAGGGCCAGGCAGCCACGATGCCCGAAAAATCCCTGACCATGATGCACGCAGGGCTAGGATTGTGCCTGGCAGAGTCATTCATGAAGCAGCTTACGCTGGACAGCAGCACGCACGAAGTTGAGCGAGTGTTGAAAGCCTTCATCAAGATGTGCAACAACAACTCGCGGCCGGGTTACGTCGGGTGCGCCATGGAATCGCTGGGTCTGGTTACGCGCTGCTTTAACTATCCGATGACAGGCCTGGTGCAAAAGGTGCTGGCGGATGTCGATCCCGTGGCGTGGGAGTTCTTCTGGCGCGGCGCGGGACGGGCGCTCTATTTCTCACCCGGCCATATGGTGCAGCCCCTGGCCTCGCCGTGGATTGCCGCCGAGATGGAAGCGCCCAACGAGCGGGCTTTCAAGATTCTCAAAGCAGGAATTACCTGGCCGACCAACATCGTCAACATGCGGCATCCGGAAATTTTCGAGGACCTTATCAAGCGCCGCGGCGCTGCCGAAGAGCACGAGGGAACCATCCGGCACGGCGTGGCGGCCTCCACGACCATGGCGATGGATATAACGCCCAACCATCCGGTGGTGAAATCGTACCTGGAATACAAGCCGAAGAGCTCCGATCCAAAGGTCCAGGCGCTATGGCAGAAACTGGTTCACGAGCCGGTGTACCGAGCGGTGCATCGCTATCAACCGATCCTCAAGAAGCACAAGATGATGGACCAGGTGTTCCGCTTCCAGGATCTGGACGCGCTTGTGGACCGGCTGGAGGCCTCGGAAACGGGCAACGAGGTCAAGTCGGCCTGATTGCTGCGGACACCCGCGGGGCGACTGCGATTTCCCGTCAGGAATGAGTATGGCCAACGGAAGCGCAGGCCCAAAGGTTCAGGAAATCGGCCGCGAAGTCTCGGATTTCAGCCTCGAAGAGATAGCGGGAGGGAGTCGGAGCCTTCGCGGTGAACTGGCGGGCCGCAAGGCCGGCGTGGTGGTTTTCTGGTCATGCGTTTGTTCCCACTGCGTACGGTATGACGAGTATCTGAATACTTTTCGCGATCGTCATCCGGACGTAGCGCTGCTGGCTGTCGCCTCCCGCCAGCAGGAGAGCCCCGACGAGTTGCGCCGGGCGGTGCGCGAGCGTAATCTCGCCTTTCCCATTCTCATCGACCCGGGCGGCCGCCTGGCGAAGCAATGGTTCACCGAGCAGACGCCTCGCGCGTTTCTGGTGGCGGGCGATATGCGTCTTCAATACCGGGGCGCAATCGACAACTTTCAGTTTCCGGCGGATCCCGATTATGTAGCCTACCTGGAGCCGGCCGTCGCGGATCTGCTGGCGGGCCGGCCCATCGCCCAGCCGGATACGGCCAGCTTCGGCTGCGCCATTCAGTCGGTCTACTATCAACTGCAAAAGATCATATGAGCTCTCCCCTACTGGACCTGCAGAAGCTGATCAAGCTACCCGCGGAGTTTCTGGAGACGGGGCTGAAGGCAATTGGCGAGGGCGCGCGGGTGCTGCAGACCACGATTGAGGACCTGTCCGGGCAGGGCTCTTCCCAGCGGCAGCCGCCGGTCAACGGGCCTCAGAACCTGGACAGCGCCCTGGCCGAGTTCGCCAACCACCTGGTGCGGATCGGCCGGACCGCGCGGCCCGACGTCGCCGACCTGCTGAAGACCGCTCAGGAAGCAATGGCGTCGGCGCGGCGCAGCTTTAGTTATATCGACACCGCAAACCCGCGCTCGCTGGCATTGCCGTTTGCGCTGCCTCTTTCCGCGGGCGGCCTGATGGCGGAAGCCATGCTGCGGGGACTAGTGTTCTTTTCCATCCTCGGCCCGAAGCGTTTTCCAAAATCGACTCTGGACTTCATGGAGACGACTTCGGATATTGCGCCGTTCGTGAGGCTGCAGTACAAAGACCTGATCGAGCGGCACATCGACCGGTTGGCGACGGATCCCGGGGACGCAGCGACGCGGCGGGAATTGGGCAGAGTGTACATGAAGTGCGGCCGCTACGCGGATGCCATCGCCGAACTGCGGACGGCCGCGGAGAATCCGTCCGTCCGCGGCGACGCGCTCTACGACTCCTGCGTAGCTTTGTACCGTTCGGGGAAATTCGAAGAGGCGATTGGGGACGGCATCCAGTCCATGAACGCCAACCTTGACAATGAGCGCGCGCGCTACTGGCTCTGGCTGGCGGCGCAAAGGCTTGGCGGATACCCGGAAAAGGTTCCGGCGCGGTTCCGCATGGACCTGCGGGCGGGCATGGCGCCCACCGTTCTGCGCTACGAAAACATCGCCGCGCGCATCGGCCTGAACAAGACCAGCGGAGGCCGTGGAACGGCCATTTTCGATTACAACAACGACGGTTTGCTGGACATCGCCATTACTTCCGCGCACGGGGGAACCAGTCTTTACCGCAACAACGGCGACGGCACTTTCACCGACGTCTCGGTTGAAGCCGGAGTGGATCGGGCCGTGAACGGCTTCTCGATTATCGCGGGCGACTACGACAACGACGGCTTTGTGGATCTGTACGTGACCCGGCTCGGCTGGTACGCGGGCGACGGCACGCTGTTTCACAACAACGGGGACAGCACTTTCACCGATGTGACGGCAGAAGCTGGCCTGGAGACGTGGGGGCCCTGCTTTTCCGCGTCCTGGGTGGACTACGACTGCGACGGATACCTGGACCTTTTCATCCCCAACAACGCGGGAGGCATCTTCGACCGCCACGTTCCCAATCGCCTGTTTCACAACAACGGCGACGGCACCTTCACCGACGTCACGGCCGAGGCGGGCGTGGGCGGCATGCTTCCGGCCATCGGCTCGGCATGGGGCGACTACAACAACGACGGATATCCGGATCTTTTCGTCAGCGGGATGGGCCACGCTCAACTGCTGCGCAACAACGGCGACGGCACTTTCACCGACGTCAGCGCCGAGGCCGGCCTGACGGACACCTGCATCGGAACGCTCTGCACGTGGTGCGACTACGACAACGACGGCTGGCTGGACGTCGCGCAGTTCGTTTGGTCGGACTATGAGGACATAATCCAGACCATGAAGACCGGCCGCGGCCCTGAGGACGGCAAGCCGCTGAGGATTTATCACAACAATCGCGACGGCACTTTTACACTGAAAGACCGCGTGCTGGGCCTGGATGGATGCTGGGGAACGATGAGCGGCGCGGTCGGCGATCTGGACAATGACGGCAACCTCGATTTCATTCTCGGCAACGGCGCGCCGCCCATGGATCGCATCGAGCCCATGGTGGTGATGCAGAGCGACGGCGTGAAGTTTCGCAACGTCACCTTCTCGGCCGGGCTGCCTTTTACCGGGAAGAGCCACGGCGCCAACTGCGCCGACCTGTTCGGTGATGGACGCCTCTCCATCATCGTGGCGGCAGGAGGATTGTATCCGGGCGACCTGATGACCAGCGCCGTATTCTGTCCGCGGGAGCGAACCGGCAATTATCTGAACGTCAGACTAAAGGGAACAAAATGCAACCGGGATGCGATCGGCGCGCGGGTAACACTGTTTACCGGTGAACGCCGCCAGATGCGCGAAGTCGGCGGCGGCACCAACTTCGGCTGCCTGCCCACGGAACAGCACTTCGGTTTAGGCGAGCTGACGGAGGTTTCGGCGCTGGAGATTCGCTGGCCGGGCGGCCGGTTGCAGCGGGTGGAGGGTCCGCCCGTGAACGCGACGATCCGCATAGTGGAAGGCGAGCCTGGCTTCGCGAGAGTGAATTTCTAAGCAGCGGGCCGGCTGCGGGTGGGCGGAGGCCCGAACGCCCACTCCGAAGGGCCACGCATCATGCAAGGGCGGGACGAGTCTGGATTTGCGAGCAACCCGGCGTATGACTGATAAACTTGTAAGCTTGACCGCGCGCGACGGGTTCCGGAACGGCATCGAAGTGATGCAGCAATCGGCACGCTTGATGGGCCTTATGCCGGGTAGCGGCATGTTCTGCGATTGGAAGGAGCTGGACAACAAGTTCGAAGCGTTCCGCCTTTTTCAGTATGCCGATCGCGAGCTTGGGTTGCCGGTCGACCGCCTCCCCATCGACGACATCGTGCGGCGCGCGCTGGCCAAGGATGCGTTTCGGGCGATCTGGCTCATTGAGGGCATCGGGCACATAAAGGGCACGGCGGCGAGCCTTTCGGTGGAAGGGATGCTGAACGAAGGACCCGCCTCCCGCCTGCCGGAACGCGCAATGATTCCGCTTCACGCCGGTATGGGGACCGCATTCGGAGAAAAGCTGTTCGACGGGCTAGGCTCCAACCCGTCGATGGGGGAAATCGCCGAGACCGTTGACCGTTTCGTCGGCATCTGTAGCGCCAATTGCAGGCCGGGGTGGGAGGATGCATGCATGGAGTCGCTGGGCCTGGTGGTGCGCTGTCTCTACCCGCACCTGATCGCATCGGTCAGCACCGCGATGGAAGAGCTGAGTCCCCACCTTCGCGAGCTGTTCTGGCACGGCGTGGGCCGCTCGCTCTACTTCGTGCCAACGAACTTCATGCCGATTCCCGGCGCGCGCGAGCGGATGCTGAAGAGCGCGGCGGCGGAAGCGGGCCGCACGGAGGACCGCCGTCAGATACTCGCGGGACTGATCTGGGCGGTGACGCTGGTTAATCTTCCACGGCCCGCGGTTATACGGTCGCTGCTGTCGATCGGCTCCGATTTGAGGATCCGGGCCGAGTTCACCAACGGCCTGATTTCCGCCCTGGTTGCCTGGCGCCACATGACGCCCGGCGAAACGCGCCACATTACAAACTACACGCGGTCTCTGCCGACTCACGACCGCGAATCGGTTTTGTGGAAGTCCTGGATCGAGACGCCGGCTCGCGATGCGCTGGAGAATATCCTGCCCGGGCTGGAATGCCGAAACCTTATTCCGGCGCTTTATACGTACCGGACGCAGGATGAATTGCGTGAACTGAGCGATGTAACCAGTGAGGCAACGATATGATCGAAAATCGTGTGGACGATACTTCTCCTTCGGCCATCACGTCGGCCGCGCGAGCCATTGACGGAGCCATCTCACGCATGGTGCAGGGCGTGAATTCGGTTTCATGGAATCCGGGCGCCGAGGTGGAGCGTTTTCGCGTGGTTCGCGAGAAGACGCTGGCTAGTCTGGGACAGGTGAGCGGCGCGCAGGCCATCTGGTCTCCGCGAAAGGGCACCTGGTCGATTGCGCAAATAGCGGACCACTTGTTGCTCTCCGAAGAGATGTACCGGGAGCAGTTCCGCCGGCTGGTTGAGATAGCCAAGGAGGGGAAAGGCTCGACGATCGAGATCAGCCTGAAGGAGGTGAACGTCGGGTTGGCGGCGATCCCGCGCCAAGTCGCGCCCCTGCTGGAGGTTCCCATGAGGATGTTCAATCTCTTCGTGCCGCACGTGCTCCGGGAGACGATGGTGCGCTATCCGCTTGTGGCCGCGCTGAACCCCCGAAGCTCGGAGCCTCGCGAGGGACTCAACATTGAGAAGCTGAGGGACGATCTGACGGCGGCGCTGGAGGAAACCGAAAGCTTCTTCCGGACGCCCATGCCGCCCAACATCGATGAGCTGACGATCAACCATCCGATCATGGGAAACAACACGATCCCCCAGATGTTCAGGATCATGATCGCCCACGAGCAGCGGCACCAGGAACAGATGTCGGCCCTCCGGGCGCTGGTGAACTTTCCGAAAGCGTCGCGCGAACCGATGAGCGCGGCCCGGCTGGGGGAGATGTTCGGCAAGAAGTGAGGAGCGTCAAGTTGGGCCGCCTTCAGGCTGATTCATAATGCGGATCAGCATGTTGCGGACCAGCATTGACTTGAACGCGCCTGGAAGCTACAGTGTTTCATACAAGCATATGGCTAGCCCACAACCTCTTCGGACGTCAGTTCCCTCGGATTTCACCGACTTCGAGCGGTCGTTGGTCGAAAAAACGGAGGTCGCGCTCGTGGACGGCCTCGCGCTGGAGCGCTGGACTCGCGACCCCAACCGCAAAGTGGAATTCCACGAGCTCAGCCTCAATCGAAAATACGATCTGCCGAACAAAGCATTCGGTTATTTCGGCGACGTCATGATCAGCGGCAGGCAGTTGACGGCGCTCGGAGCGCGTCAGGAGGTGGAGTACGGCCGGATCACGGGCCCCAATCCCGAGCAGCGCCTGAAGGACTTCGTGTTTCGCCATTTCCTGAATTCGGCCCATTGGACCTATGAGGACGGCGACGCCGGCGGCTTCACCTTCAAGCAGATGCTCTATTGCACGGCCGACGGAAAAGTTGGACGATACCCCGACGACCAACTGACCAGCGTCCAGGACTGGAATACGATCGGGCCGGACTACCGGTGGTCTCTGTTCACATGCTACCTGCACGATTTTGTAATCATGCTTGGCCCCGTAAAAAAGATTCTAAAGGAAGCGGTCGCGGTGGTGCAGCATCCCGACTTCATTCACGTCGTCGAGAACCCCAAGCCCGGTTACAAACTGGAAGTCGCCATCGGTTACCCGTTTATCGACTGGGCCCCCATCCCCAACTTTTTCGGGTTCGGGCCCGGCAAGTTCGATTGGGCTGTCAAGACGTATCAGTTCCTGCTCAGGGATAACAATGAAGTGCGCTGCGAGATGGATTTCGTGGCCGGCGCGCGGCCCAAAAAGGTGTTTGATTTCGGAGAATTTATTCCCGACCCGCTTTATGGAACCGCCGGCGCCCTGCAGTTCCTGACACTGGGAGTATATAACGCTCAAGGCTTCCACGACTTTAAGGACCTGCAGATTTACACGCAGTCCTCCCCCGTGCATGAGGCCCTGATGGAAGGCAGCGCCAAGGTTTACGCGGCCTGGTTGAA
>JACXTT010003465.1_pt1 | contig 24230 bp, 23 predicted proteins | sample 9270951 | NCBI WGS metagenome assembly JACXTT01 (sample SAMN15532306, study PRJNA645909) | rock metagenome | isolation source: weathered quartz diorite | place: Puerto Rico | collected 2017-06-21
GCAGCGCGCGCGTCAGGTAGGCGATGGCTGGCGTTGGCATCGGCCCCGCCAGCATGACGTCGACGCCGGCAGCGGCAAAGCCCGACTCGAGCGCCGCTTCCAGCATATAGCCGGAAATGCGGGTGTCCTTGCCGATTAAGACGGTCGGGCGCCCTGCCCCCGCGTGGCTCCTGGTCAGCACATTGCCAGCGGCATAGCCGAGACGCATGACGAAGTCCGGCGTGATCGGCGCCTCACCCACCAGGCCGCGCACGCCATCGGTACCAAAATATTTGCGTCCCATCTTGTCCTCTTCTAATTGTTGGGGTGGATCGCTGCCGCCTGCCATACCTTTAAGGCGTCGACGGTCTCGGCAACATCATGTACCCGGATAATTCTAGCGCCATGGGCGACGGCCGCCAATGCCGCTGCAAGACTGCCGGCCTGGCGTTGCTCGACCGGACGGCCCGTCAGGGCACCGATCATGGACTTGCGCGACATACCGGCCAGCACCGGCTGGCCCAGCTCGCGCTGCATGCGGCCGATGGCGCGCAACAAGGCCAGGTTGTGCTCCAGGGTTTTGCCGAAGCCGAAGCCAGGGTCAATGCAGATGCGCTCACGTTCAATGCCTGCTTCGAGCAAGGCGCCCACGCGCGCGCGCAGGAAGTCCGACACCTCGCGCACCACGTCTTCGTAGTGGGGATTGACCTGCATGGTCGCTGGGGTGGCCTGCATATGCATCACGCACAGGGCACAGTCGCTGTCCTTGACGGCGTCAATGGCACCGTCTGCGCCGAAGCCGTTGATGTCATTGATCATGTCCACGCCGGCGGCAATGGCTTCGCGCATGACGGCAGGCTTATAGGTGTCAACGGACAGGGGCTTGCCCAGGTCACGCAGGGCGTACAGCACTGGCATAACGCGGCGCAGCTCTTCATCCAGCGGCACGGCGGGCGAGCCGGGGCGGCTCGATTCGCCGCCAATATCGATGATGTCGACACCTTCGGCAATCATGTCGTCGGCACGGGCCAGCGCAAATTCCAGCGAATGGAATTGTCCGCCATCAGAAAATGAATCGGGAGTGACGTTCAGCACGCCCATCACGATCGGCCGCGCTTCAAGTTGAAACCCGACGCGCCCACACTGCAAATACTGTCGCATGAGATTCTGAAAAATCCTTAATGAATAACCATCTGGAGAAATCGACCGGTATTCTAGAATAAAAAAAAAGCCACATGGCTATGCGGCGGCCTTGGCCGTCGCATCGCGCATGTGGCTTTTCCAGCCTTTATTTAAGCATCAGGCTGGTGCCGTTGCACTTGGAGAAACCCCGCCCGTGCTGTCGCTCGGTGGACGGCTGGCCACGGCGCCCGACTTCGGATCGCGTGGTACCTTGCCTGCCATAATGTCATTGATCTGGTCAGCGTCAATGGTTTCCCACTCGAGCAGCGCACGGGTCATCGCTTCGACCTTGTCGCGGTTGTCTTCGAGCAGCTTGCGCGACAGCGCGTATTGCGTATCCAGGATGCTGCGGATCTCCGCATCGACCAGTTGCTGGGTCGCTTCCGAAATGGTTTTGGTGGCGCCGCCGAAGAAGCCTTCGTTTTCGCTGTCTTCGTAGACCATCACGCCCATAGAGTCGGACATGCCAAAGCGGGTCACCATGGAACGGGCGAGCTTGGTGGCGCGGGCAAAGTCATTCGAGGCGCCGGTCGACATCTGGCCGACGAAGATCTCTTCAGCAATGCGGCCGCCAAACAGGATCGAGATTTCTTCCAGCATCTTGTCTTTGTAGCCGGACAGGTTGTCGTGCTCCGGCAGTTGCCAGGTCAGGCCCAGCGCATAGCCGCGCGGCATGATGGTGACCTTGTGCACAGGATCGGCCTTGGGCAGCAGCTTGGCCACGACAGCATGGCCGGACTCGTGGTAAGCCGTGTTGCGGCGTTCTTCTTCGCGCATGACCATGGACTTGCGCTCAGGCCCCATGTAAATCTTGTCCTTGGCGTCTTCAAAGTCTTGCATCTCGACCAGGCGTTTGCTGCGGCGGGCCGCAAACAGGGCTGCCTCGTTGACGAGGTTGGCCAGGTCGGCACCAGAGAAGCCGGGCGTACCGCGGGCCAGGATGTCGGCCTTGACGTCGGTACCGATCGGCACTTTGCGCATATGGACATTGAGGATCTGTTCGCGGCCGCGAATATCGGGCAGGCCCACCATGACCTGGCGGTCAAAGCGGCCTGGGCGCAGCAGCGCCTTGTCCAGCACGTCGGCGCGGTTGGTGGCTGCAACGACGATCACGCCGGAGCTCGCTTCAAAACCGTCCATTTCAACGAGCAACTGGTTGAGGGTTTGTTCGCGTTCGTCGTTACCGCCGCCCATGCCGGCGCCACGGTGGCGGCCAACGGCGTCGATCTCGTCGATAAAGATAATGCAAGGAGAATGCTTTTTCGCGTTTTCGAACATGTCACGCACGCGCGAGGCGCCCACGCCGACGAACATTTCAACGAAGTCCGAACCGGAAATCGAGAAGAACGGCACCTTGGCTTCGCCCGCAATAGCGCGCGCCAGCAGGGTTTTACCGGTACCCGGAGGGCCGACCATCAGCACACCGCGCGGGATACGGCCGCCCAGCTTCTGGAATTTGGATGGGTCTTTGAGGAAGTCGACGATCTCGTTGACTTCTTCCTTGGCTTCGTCGCAACCGGCCACATCGGCGAAAGTGACGGTGTTATTGGTTTCGTCCATCATGCGCGCTTTGGACTTGCCAAAGGAGAAGGCACCGCCCTTGCCGCCGCCCTGCATTTGCCGCATAAAGAAGATCCAGACGCCGATCAACAACAGCATCGGGAACCAGGAAATGAACACTTGCTGCAGGAACGATGGTTCCTCAGGTGGTTTGACGTCGAAGCGCACGCCATTGTCGCGCAGGTCGCCGATCAGGCCGCGGTCGAGGATGGTGGCGGTGGTGCGCACTTTGGTGTCGTCGACCCGGGTGGCCGTGATGGCGCTGCCCTCGATGACGACATCCTTGACCCGCTTGCCTTTGACTTCGTCCAGCAGGTCCGAGTAGATGATGGATTTGACGCCGCCCGAGATGCCATGACCGTCACCGAAGGTCTTGAAAAGCATAAACAACAACAGGGCAACAACGACCCAGATAGCTGACTTGGAAAACAGGTTGTTCACTAAAACTCCTTCGATGCGGGCGCATCCAAACTAATACCGATTCAAGACGCCGATTTTACCCCATTGGACCCCAAATGCGGTTCTCACTATGAAATATCAAGGCCTGGCGGGTCAGAAAGGTCTCTTTTTCCTTCAACCGGGTTCTTCAGTCCCTTTCCGAGCAGGAACACTTCCGATGACTTGTCGCGGCTGGCCTTTGGTTTTTTCTGCAAAACGACCTTGAATTCGTCGCGGAACTTTTCGACGATCTGGGAAAATCCCATATCCCTGAAACATTTGACCAGCAGGCTACCGCCCGGTTTCATGTGGTATTGAGCGAACTCAATTGCCAAATCGATAAGATGTTCCATGCGGGCCGCATCTGCCGTCGGAATGCCGGACAGGTTGGGCGCCATGTCTGACAACACCAGGTCGACCTTGCGGCCATCCAGCACGACATCGAGCTGGCGCAGCACGCGGTTTTCGCGGAAATCGCCCTGGATAAAATGCATGTCGGCAATTGGCTCCATTGGCAACATGTCGAGTCCGATCATGGTGCCGTTGATGCCCCCGCCCTCTTTCCCGGCCAGTTTGCGGCGCACATACTGGCCCCAACTGCCGGGCGTGCAACCGAGGTCGACGATGACCTGGCCCGGCTTGATCAGCTTCTGCTCCTCGTCGATTTCCTTGAGCTTGTAGGCGGCACGCGCACGGTAGCCCTCTTTCTGCGCCAGCTTGACGTAGGGGTCGTTGATGTGGTCGTGCAACCAGTTCTTATTGACTTTGTTCTTCTTCATATAGCGTAGAATACTCGTTTTAAAAGCAAAACATGAAAACATGATCAAACTCACTCCCGCTGAACGCAGCGCACTGCGCGCCGAAGCCCACGGCTTGAAGCCCGTCGTCATGATCGGCGAGCAGGGCCTCACCCCGGCCGTGTCCAAGGAAATCTCGGCCAGCCTCGATTCGCATGGCCTGATCAAGGTGCGCGTACTGGGCGACGACCGCGAAGCCCGCACCGAAATCTACGAGCTCATCTGCGCTGAGCTCGACGCCGCGCCCGTTCAGCACATCGGCAAGCTGCTGGTCATCTACCGTCCGAAGAAGGAAGTGGTCAAGGAAAAGTCCGGCACCCGTGGTAAAGGCATGCGCGAAGTGACCATCGTCAAGGCCAGTGCCAGTGGCACCAAGCGCCCTTCCGTGACCAAGGTCATGATCAAGGGTAATGAGCGCGTCACCGAAGGCGGCACCATCAAACGCGCCAAAGTGCGACAAACCAGCGCCAAGAAAAGCGGCTTAGGTAAATAAAGCGGCTTAGGCGAATAAGAAAATCGGGCAGCTAAGCTGCTCTTTTTCTCATCCGTAGGGTGGGCACTTTGTGCCCACCCTACCTGCCTAACTTGCTTTGCTTTCGGACTCGGCAAACGGCCTATCGATCAGATAAAGCGCCGCTATGCTTTGAATCGCATAAATCAAACTACTGAGTCCGTGCAACAACGCGAATAAACTCTTGTCTCCACTTGCCTTTGATTCAGCAAGGAAAGAATGTAAGCCGAAGTAGCCAATTAGCGTGCAAACCAGCAAGGCAAGCACGAGCTTCCGCTGCGCTGGCCTCAGCCACCAAAGCAACACTCCACACACCAGAGACACCCAAGCTTCGGCCCGGAACATGCTTCCAGCGATGGACCCGGCCAGGGCATTGTCATTGAGGGTGTTGAATAGAATTGGCGCGACCAGGAAGCCGATCGTCCATTGGCTGCCCACCCACATGGTGGCGGCCAGCCTCGCGACACGCTGGCGCCACATCAGACGTAGCGCACTTCCAGGATTTCGTACTCGCGCGGGCCCGATGGGGCCTGCACTTCCACTACGTCACCGGCATACTTGCCAATGATGGCGCGGGCAATCGGCGAAGTCACCGATACCTTGTTCAGTTTCAGGTCGGCTTCGTCAATGCCGACGATCTGGTAGGACACCTTCTGGCCCGATTCCAGGTCTTCCAGGTCCACCGTTGACGCGAACACGACACGGCCTTCCGCGTCCAGCGTGGTCGGGTCAATGATCTGGGCAGCCGACAGCTTGCCTTCCAGTTCCGCAATACGGCCTTCCACAAATGCCTGGCGCTCTTTGGCGGCATCGTATTCGGCGTTTTCCGACAGGTCACCGTGCGAGCGCGCCTCGGCAATGGCGTCGATGACGATGCGGCGTTCCTTGGTCTTGAGCTGGTGCAGCTCTTCCTTGAGCAGGTCGGCGCCGAATTTGGTCAGTGGAACTGTTGTGTTCATAGTAATTTTGCTGTGCTTTACAAGTGAAAACCACAGAGGCCGTCCTAATGCGAACTGGACGAGCTCTGTGGTTAAAAGGGTAATACGGGTACTGCTAAAAAGCTTAGTTTAAAGATTTATGCAGACCTTGTAAATCATACACACGCAACTCGTCCAAATGACGCATCCCCTGCACGGCCGCTTCGGCGCCCGCGATGGTGGTGTAAGTCGTCACATGCGAGGCCAGCGCCGACGTGCGGATGGCGCGCGAGTCGGTGATTGCCGTGCGTTTTTCTTCCACGGTGTTCACCACCAGCACGATCTCGCGGTTCTTGATCATGTCGACCACGTGCGGACGGCCTTCCGTTTTTTTGTTCACCGGACGCACAGGAATGCCCGCCGCTTCGATCACGGCGGCAGTGCCGCGCGTGGCCACCAGCGAGAAGCCCATCTTGACCAGGTCGCGCGCCACTTGCACAGCGCGCGGCTTGTCCGACGATTTCACCGACAGGAATACCGTACCAGCGGTCGGCAGCTTGACGCCGGCGCCCAGCTGCGACTTAACGAAAGCTTCGCCGAAGGTCTGGCCCACACCCATGACTTCACCGGTCGACTTCATTTCTGGGCCAAGGATGGTATCGACGCCGGGGAATTTCACGAAGGGGAACACGGCTTCCTTGACGCTGTAGAAAGGCGGCACCACTTCCTTGGTGATGCCCTGCTGCGCCAGCGTTTGGCCCACCATGCAGCGCGCCGCAATCTTGGCCAGTTGCAGGCCCGTTGCCTTGGACACGAACGGCACCGTACGCGAAGCACGCGGGTTCACTTCCAGCACGAAGACGCGGTCTTCCAGCTTGCCGTTTTCTTCCACTTGCTGAATCGCGAACTGCACATTCATCAAGCCGACCACATTGAGGCCCTTGGCCATCAGCGCGGTCTGGCGCTTCAGTTCATCGATGGTCTCTTGCTTGAGCGAGTAAGGCGGCAACGAGCAGGCCGAGTCGCCCGAGTGTACGCCGGCTTGCTCGATATGTTCCATCACGCCGCCGATGAAGGTGGTCACACCGTCGGAGATGCAGTCAACGTCGCATTCAATGGCGTCGTTGAGAAAGCGGTCCAGCAGTACCGGCGAGTCGTTCGATACCTTGACCGCTTCGCGCATATAGCGCTCGAGGTCGCGCTGTTCGTGCACGATTTCCATCGCGCGGCCACCCAGCACATAGGAGGGGCGCACCACCAGCGGGTAGCCAATTTCGGTGGCCAGGGTCAGTGCTTCTTCTTCGGTACGCGCGGTGCGGTTAGGCGGTTGGCGCAGGCCCAGTTCCTGCAGCAGCTTCTGGAAGCGCTCGCGGTCTTCTGCGGCGTCGATCATGTCGGGCGAAGTGCCGATGATGGGAACGCCATTCGCTTCCAGGTCCAGCGCCAGTTTCAGCGGCGTCTGGCCACCATACTGGACGATCACGCCAAACGGTTTTTCGATGGCGACGATTTCCAGCACGTCTTCCAGCGTCAGCGATTCAAAGTACAGGCGGTCCGAGGTATCGTAGTCAGTCGAAACGGTCTCTGGGTTGCAGTTGACCATAATGGTTTCGTAGCCGTCGTCGCGCATGGCCAGTGCCGCATGCACGCAGCAGTAGTCAAACTCGATGCCTTGGCCGATCCGGTTCGGGCCACCGCCCAGCACCATGATCTTCTTCTTGTCGGTCGGATTGGATTCACACTCTTCGTCGTACGTCGAGTACATATAGGCCGTATTGGTCGCGAACTCCGCAGCGCAGGTGTCGACGCGCTTGTACACGGGGCGGATGCCAAAAGCGTGGCGAGCCTGGCGAACGGCCGTGTCGGTCGTCTGCAGCAGGTAGCCCAGGCGGCGGTCCGAGAAGCCTTTTTGCTTGAGCTTGTACAGGGTCGGCTTGTCGATGTTCTCCAGCTTCTGGGTATCGAGCCACAGTTCGATGTCGACGATCTCTTTAATCTGGATCAGGAACCACGGATCGATGCGGGTCAACTGGTGCACTTCTTCCATCGTGAAGCCGGCAGCAAAGGCGTCGCCCACATACCAGATGCGGTCCGGACCAGGCTCGCCCAGTTCTTCTTCGAGCTTTTCGCGGTCCTGGGTTTTCTGGTTCATGCCGTCCACGCCCACTTCCAGGCCACGCAGGGCCTTTTGGAACGATTCCTGGAAGGTGCGGCCGATTGCCATCACTTCGCCCACCGATTTCATCTGGGTGGTCAAATGCTGGTCGGCAGCGGGGAATTTTTCGAACGTGAAGCGCGGGATCTTGGTGACGACATAGTCGATCGAGGGTTCGAACGAGGCGGGGGTCTGGCCGCCGGTAATCTCGTTGCGCAGTTCGTCGAGCGTAAAGCCGACCGCCAGCTTGGCGGCGATCTTGGCGATCGGGAAGCCGGTCGCTTTCGAAGCCAGCGCCGACGAGCGCGACACGCGTGGGTTCATCTCGATGACGATCATGCGGCCGTCGGCCGGGTTGATCGAAAACTGCACGTTGGAGCCGCCCGTGTCCACGCCGATCTCGCGCAGCACTGCCAGCGAGGCGTTGCGCATGATCTGGTATTCCTTGTCCGTCAGCGTCTGCGCTGGCGCCACGGTGATCGAGTCGCCTGTGTGCACGCCCATCGGGTCCAGGTTCTCGATCGAGCACACGATGATGCAGTTGTCCGCCTTGTCGCGCACCACTTCCATCTCGTACTCTTTCCAGCCAATCAGCGATTCTTCGATCAGCAGTTCTTTGGTCGGCGAGGCTTCCAGGCCGCGCTTGCAGATGGCTTCGAATTCTTCTTCGTTGTAGGCGATGCCGCCGCCGGTGCCGCCCATGGTGAACGATGGACGGATAATGACGGGGAAGCCCAGGGTACGCTGCACGTCCCATGATTCATCCATCGTGTGCGCCACGCCCGAGCGTGCCGAACCGAGGCCGATCTTGGTCATCGCTTCCTTGAACTTGGAGCGGTCTTCGGCCTTGTCGATGGCTTCCGGCGTGGCGCCGATCAGCTCCACCTTGTACTGGTCCAGGATGCCCTGGCGGTGCAGGTCCAACGCGCAGTTCAGCGCCGTCTGGCCGCCCATGGTTGGCAGGATCGCGTCCGGACGCTCTTTGGCGATGATGCGCTCAACGGCCTTCCAGGTGATCGGTTCGATATAGGTCACGTCCGCCATTTCCGGGTCGGTCATGATGGTGGCCGGATTGCTGTTGACGAGGATGACCTTATAGCCTTCTTCGCGCAGGGCCTTGCAGGCCTGGGCGCCGGAATAGTCGAATTCGCAAGCCTGGCCGATGACGATGGGGCCGGCGCCAATAATCAGAATACTTTTAATATCACTACGTTTAGGCATTTTTCTTCTTCTCCACAGCTTCCATCATGCCGATGAAGCGGTCAAACAGGTAGGCAACATCTTCCGGGCCAGGCGAAGCTTCAGGGTGGCCCTGGAAGCAGAAAGCTGGTTTGTCGGTCCGCGCGAACCCTTGCAGGGAACCGTCGAACAGGGAAACATGGGTCACGCGGCAATTGCCTGGCAGGGTCGCGGCATCCACGGCAAAGCCATGGTTCTGCGAGGTGATCATGACCTTTTTGCTGTCCAGGTCTTGCACTGGGTGGTTGGCGCCGTGGTGGCCAAACTTCATCTTCAGGGTTTTGGCGCCGGAAGCCAGCGCCATGATCTGGTGGCCCAGGCAGATGCCGAAGGTCGGGATGCCCTTCTCGATCAATTCCTTGGTGGCCTTGATGGCGTAGTCGCACGGCTCGGGGTCGCCGGGACCGTTGGACAGGAAAATGCCATCCGGGTTCAGTGCCAGTGCTTCAGCAGCCGACGCCTGGGCAGGCAGCACGGTGACTTTGCAACCGCGCTCAGCGAGCATGCGCAGGATATTGCGTTTGACGCCGTAGTCGAAGGCAACAACATGGAATTTAGGCGCAGTCTGCTTGCCGTAGCCCTGGCCCAGCTTCCACTGCGATTCGGTCCATTCGTAGGCTTTGTCGGTGGACACGACCTTGGCCAGGTCCATGCCGGACAGGCCGGGGAAGGTACGTGCCAGTTCCAATGCCTGGGCTTCCGACGGCTCGGCGCCATTGGTGCCGGTCAGGATCGCGCCGCCTTGGGCACCCTTTTCGCGCAGCAGGCGCGTCAGCTTGCGGGTATCGATGCCAGAGATGGCAACGATGTTCTCGGCCTTGAGGTAATCGGACAGGGATTGGGTGGAGCGGAAATTCGATGCCAGCAGGGGCAAATCGCGGATGATCAGGCCAGCTGCATGGACTTTGCTGGCTTCGACGTCTTCAAGGTTGACGCCGTAATTGCCGATATGTGGATAAGTGAGGGTGACGATCTGGCGGGAATAACTGGGGTCGGTCAGGATTTCCTGATACCCGGTCATGGCAGTATTAAATACCACCTCGCCGATGGTATGACCGGCAGCGCCAATCGAAACACCTCTGAAAATCGTTCCGTCTGCTAGCGCGAGGATGGCTGGAACGGTGGGGCCAGAAAAAAATGGCGGCAAGGGCAACTCCTGTAAAGTTACCGTAGCTACGCCACGTCAGACCGACATCCGGGCTCCCCACGCATCAATTCTGCAAGGGTTTTTGGTGTCTTGAGAATGATGGGATATGTGTAGGCGCTACGGTATGGTAAGAATGGCTAAACCTGCAAATTATAGCGCAAATCGCCCTTTCCAGCAACGCATCCGGGCCCGAAACTCGACGAAAAACAAGGTTTTACTGGACAGACCCTAGTGGTATCACCTACATTGTTTCCAGAATTACATTTGAACTACCACTAGGACAAGGTAATGGCTACATTTGGCAAGGATACCCCGATCGACCGCCCTACCCCCGGCGGCCGCGCTGCAATCTTCGTTACTGCGGAGGGTGCTGAGGAACCGGTCACCGAGGCCATCAAGAAAGGCGCCGGCATCTGTGGCTACGGCAACCCCGATGGCACCGTAACCGTTTATTTCGAATGGAATAAGTTCGGCGACAATTCGCTGCACAAATGGGAAAACAAAGTCTTCAAATCCTATGACCGCATGGTCAAGCTGTCGCCGACGGTGAATAAGATTACGGCCGAGGCGGACAACTTCATCCAGATCGGCATCATGGAAGGCACCGAGATCCTGGTGCGCAATATGGAAAAGCTGCTCGCCTGGCTGACCAAGCACGGCGCCGCTGACACCATGCCCGAGGGTCCGGAGATCCACCAAGGCAAATAAAAAACGGCCCGGCAGACCAAGTCCCCGGGCCGATTTGTTTGGATAAGCGGGCAGCGTGCCGCCGCCCTGCCCCTTCCTGTCCTTAAGCTAGGGCGGCGATGCCAGCCTTGGCAATCTGGGCGTCTTCCGCCGATTTCACACCCGACACGCCCACTGCACCAACGACATGGCCATCAACAACGATGGGCACGCCGCCTTCGAGCATGCCGTCAAGCGGCGCGCGCAGGAAGGAGAAACGGCCATTGTTGATCATGTCTTCATAGATCTTCGATTCGCGGCGACCCAGTGCAGCCGTGCGGGCCTTGGCCGGCGCAATTTCAGCCGAGACAGGCGCTGCGCCGTCCAGGCGTTGCAGCCACAGCAGGTTGCCGCCGTCGTCGCAGATCGAAATGACGACATTCCATTTATTGGCCACTGCCTCGGCTTCGGCCGCAGCAGCAATCTTTTTCACGTCCGCCAACTGCAAGACTGGTTTCATCAACATAGTCATTCCTTCAATTCAAATAATGGCGGTTATTGTAATCGCGCCGTCGGGGTTGCCAATATGGCGAACCATATACAAATTATTGGCCTTGTTTGGCTTTGAGTTTCGCTTTGATCAGGGCCATCTGGCTGGACGCGGCCTGCTCGCCCGCCAGGATCGCCAGGTTACGGCCGTTGAAGTCATTGCTCTTCATTGTGCCCAGGGCAGGCTGGATGACGATATCGGCTTCTTTCAGTTCGAAGGCATTTAATTGCTGGCCCATGATGCTAAAGGTCTGCATCAGCACATCCAGCGAACTATTCGTCGCTTGCGTATCGGTTTGCGTCGAAATATTCACCGCAATAATAAAGTCCGCTCCCATCTCCCGGGCAAACCGCACGGGGACGGGCGCCACCAAACCCCCGTCGACATAAGTCCGGTCCCCAATCTTCACGGGCTGGAATACACTGGGCACCGAAGAAGACGCACGGACGGCTTGCCCGGTATTGCCGCGCTGGAAAAGGATGGGCTTACCATTGGCCAAGTCCGTCGCCACGGCACCGAAAGGAATCTTCAATTTTTCCATCGGACGGTTACCGACGGCCTTGTTCACATACGCCTGCAAGGCCTCGCCTTTGAGCACGCCGGTCGACTTACTAAAAATCGGCAACGCCCAGTCAGAAATGGTCGCCTCGTCCATTTCCAGGGCCTGCTTCTGCAACTCGAAGCCTGAATAGCCGGCCGCATACATCGCCCCGACCACGCTACCAGCACTGGTGCCAACCACAATATCAGGAACAATGCCCTGGGCTTCAAGCGCCTTAATCACGCCAATATGGGCGAAGCCGCGCGCGGCGCCGCCACCGAGGGCGAGGGCCACCTTGATTTTCTTGGGAGCAACCGGAACCGGGCTGGCCACCATGACTGGCGTCGTCGTCGGCACAACAGGCGGCGCGCTCTGGCAAGCAGCCAGAAGCAAGGCGGCAATCAGGGAAAAACTCTTACGAAACATAGAACAATCGCTTCAACATGCAGATGAAAAGAAGCGATTGTAACTGAACAAGGAAGGCGGGACGCAATCCTGCGCCCTTCCCGCTATTGAATCAAGAAGCGCAAACGGCTCACCGGCAGGTCAAGGCCTGCTGGTCGGCGCCGTCGACGATGGCAAGGAGGCGATAAAGCTGCTGCCCTTGCCTGCCTCGGATTTGATGCTGAGCGTGCCGCCATGGCGCAACAACACGTGCTTGACGATGGCCAGTCCCAGGCCCGTACCCTGGGTTTCTCGCGAGCGGCTCTTGTCGACGCGGTAGAAGCGTTCGGTCAAGCGGGCGATGTGTTGCTGGTCGATGCCAATGCCATTATCGCTCACGACGAACTGCGGACCATGTGGACCTTCTTGCCAGCACAAGTGGATGGTGCCGCCTTCCGGCGTGTACCGTACAGCGTTCGACGCCAGGTTGCCAAAGGCGCTGCGCAATTCTTCGGCACTGCCCATGATATTGGGGCCTGCCACCGTTGCGGAGATTTCATGCTTGCCCGCGGACAGTGCCCGGGCGTCCTGCAGCACCGTGTCGATCAGGTCGCTAATATTGACTGGCTCAGGCTTGATCGGGTAATCCACCGACTCCAGCCGCGACAGCGTCAGCATGTCCTCAATCAGGCGCTGCATGCGGTGGCCCTGTTCCGTCATCAGTTGCAAATGGCTGCGGCGGGTCTCGACATCCAGGTCGAGGGCGTTCATGGCGATTTCCAGGAAGCCGACGATGACCGTCAGCGGCGTGCGCAATTCGTGGGAGGCATTGGCGATAAAGTCGCGCCGTACTTCTTCAATTCGCTCACTCTCGGTCGCGTCATGCGTGACGAGAATCTGGCGGCGGTTTTCAAACGGGATGATCTGGATGATCAGCTTGCGCTCGCGGTGGGTGATCGTCAGCGGCTGCTCATAGCGCCCCAGGATGATGTAATCCATGAAGTCCGGATGGCGGATCAGGTTGGTCACCCGCATGCCTTTGTCACGCTCATGGGTCAGGCCCAGGTGCTGTTCGGCAGCCGGATTGCACCATTCAAGGAACAGCACATCGTCCATGATGACAACGCCGTCTGGGAGCAAATGCATGGCCTGGCGGAAGCGGGCCAGCCATTCCGTCAGTTCGTCCTTATTGCGTTCGTCATCGCGGCGCAGGCGGTACAAGCGGGCAAACACTTCCGTCCAGGCGCCCCAACCATCAGGCAGCTTGACGCTGCTGGGGTGGTCCAGCCAACTGCCCAACTGGTTCAGGTAATGCAACTGCATCATGACAATGCCCCCCAGCAGCAATACCGCCAGGGCCAGGCCCGACACCACGCCCAGCAAATACCAGGCAACCCCTGCAAACATCAACACGAAACCCATGCGCAGCATGGCCGGGATCCAGAACAGCAATTTTGGGTTCATTGGCGGCAAGCCTGTGTTATTTTTCCGACAGCATATACCCTACGCTGCGCACTGTCTTGATTAAGTGTTCCGCTTCTTTCAGGGCCTTACGCAGGCGTAGCACATGGACGTCCACAGTGCGTTCCTCAATGACCACGTGGTCACCCCACACCTTGTCGAGCAACTGGCTGCGTGAAAATACCCGTTCCGGATGGGCCAGGAAAAACTTGAGCAGCTTGAATTCGGCATGGCCGATGTCAATCTTCTGGCCGTCCAGCGCCACTGAGCAGCTGACCGGGTCGAGCGACACATTGGCCGCGCTCATCACTTCCTGTGCATGTTCCGGGCTCTTGCGGCGCAGCAGGGCCTTGGCACGGGCCAACAGTTCGCGCGGCGAGAACGGTTTGGTGACGTAGTCGTCCGCGCCCGTATTGAGGCCGGCGATCTTGTCTTCTTCCATGCTCTTGGCCGTCAGCATGATGACGGGGATGCCCTGGAACTGACGGTCCAGCCGGATGCGCGACAGCAGGCGGATGCCGGTCTGGTCAGGCAGCATCCAGTCCAGCAGGATCAACTGGGGCGTGCGCTGCTGGATAAAGGCCCAGGCGTCGGCCACATTGGACACGGCGCACAGGTTCCAGCCCGCCTCCTTCAGCGAGTACTTAACCAGTTCAACAATGGCCGGTTCGTCTTCTACGATGAGGATGGTAGTTTGCTCTTTCGACATGCGCTCTACTCTACCACCGGATCGTTGTTGGCTGGGTTTGGCCGGGTATGGCGGATGTCCCTGCCTTCCACCACGTAGATGACATATTCGGCAATATTCTTGGCATGGTCCCCGATACGCTCGATGGCTTTGGCCACCCACAGCGTGTCCAGCGCCGAAGAAATGGTGCGCGGATCTTCCATCATGAAGGTAATCAGGTTACGCATAATCGAACGGAATTCATGGTCAATCACGGCATCCTGGGCGATCAGCGCCAGGGCCTGCTTGCCATCGAGGCGGGCAAAGGCGTCGAGGGAATCGTGCAGCATGTCCGAGGTCGCCGTCGCGATGGTGCGGACCATATCGTAGTGGTTGACGACCAGGGCACCGCGGCTGTGCAGGTTCTTGGCCGTGCGGGCAATCTTGGTCGCTTCGTCGCCAATGCGCTCGAGGTCGGTAATGACCTTGATGGTCGCCATGACGGTGCGCAAATCGTTGGCGGTCGGCTGGCGGCGCACGATCAGGTGGCTGCAGGCGTCGTCGAGCGACACTTCCAGCTGGTTGACCGTGTCGTCTTCGGCGATGACGCGGTCGGCGCGTTCAATATTGCCGATGCGGAAGCAGGTCATCGCATCGAGGAACTGGTTTTCTACGATGCCGCCCATTAAAAGAACCTTGGAGCGAATTGCTTCCAGGTCCAGGTCATACTGTTTGGATGAATGCTCACCAACCATTCTGTTCTCCGTCTCTTTATCGAATTCTGATCAGCCAAAGCGGCCGGTAATGTAGTCCTGGGTTTCCTTGCGCGCCGGTTTCATGAAAATCTGGTCCGTTTCGCCGAATTCCACCAACTCGCCCAGGTACATATAGGCGGTATAGTCCGAACAGCGCGCTGCCTGCTGCATATTGTGCGTCACGATGGCGATGGTGTAGTCCTGCTTCAGCTCGCTGATCAGTTCTTCCACCTTGGCCGTCGAAATCGGGTCCAGCGCCGAGGTCGGTTCGTCCAGCAACAGCACATCAGGCTTGACTGCAACACCGCGCGCGATGCACAAGCGTTGCTGCTGGCCGCCGGACAGGGACAGGCCGCTCTTGTTCAGCTTATCCTTGACCTCGCCCCACAAGGCGGCCTTATTCAGGGCCCATTCCACGCGCTCGTCCATTTCGCCCTTGGACAAGTCTTCATACAGGCGCACGCCGAAGGCGATATTGTCGTAGATCGACATCGGGAACGGTGTCGGCTTCTGGAACACCATGCCGATCTTGGCACGCAGCATGTTCAAGTCCTGGCCTGGCTCGAGGATATTGCGGCCGCGGTACATGATCGAACCTTCGGCGCGCTGGCCCGGGTACAGGTCATACATGCGGTTCAGGGTGCGCAGCAGGGTCGACTTGCCGCAGCCCGAAGGGCCAATAAAGGCCGTGACCTGCTTTTCATGGATGTCCAGGTTGACGTTGTTGAGGCTCTGGGTTTTTCCGTAGAAGAAATTCAATCCAGAAATCTCAATGGTTTTTTTCTTTTCGCTCACGGTGGGGATCCGATTCATCATGATCATGCTCGTCATTATTATGTGGGTGCCTTCTGGCTAAATACAGTACGCGACAGGATATTCAGGCCAAGCACGCTAAAGGTCACAAGCAGCGCACCGCCCCAGGCCAGTTCGCGCCAGTTGTCGTAGGGGCTCATGGCAAAGCCGTAGATGACGGCAGGCAAGTTGGCCATCGGGCCGTTCATGTCGGCGCTGAAGAACTGGTTATTGAGCGCCGTGAACAGCAGCGGCGCCGTTTCGCCGGAAATGCGGGCCACTGCCAAGAGCACACCGGTGATCACGCCCGCCTTGACCGCACGCAGGCGCACCATGATCGCCACTTTCCAGCGCGGCGCACCGAGGGCAAAGGCCGCCTCCAGCAAGCTGTTGGGTACCAGGCGCAGCATATTGTCCGTCGTGCGCACCACCACGGGCACGGCGATCAGCGACAGTGCGATCGAGCCGGCATAGCCAGAGTAATGCTTGGCCGTTGCCACATAGGCCGCCCAGACGAACATGCCGATGACGATCGAAGGCGCCGACAACATGATGTCCGTGACAAAGCGCGTCAGCTGGGCGAAACGGTTTTCGTCGCCATATTCAGCCAGGTAGATGCCGGCCAGGATGCCGATCGGCGTGCTGATCAGGGTAGACAGGCCGACGATCATGGCGCTGCCGACAATAGCATTCATCACGCCGCCGCCTTCGCTGCCCGGTGCCGGCGTGGTCTGCGTGAACATGGCGACCGACAACGCGCCGAAACCTTTGATGGCCAGGACACTAAGGATCCATAACAGGAAGCCAATGCCGATGGCCATGGCAGCGACCGACATGGCAATGCCGACGCGGTGGGTCAGCAGGCGTTTGCGATAGACAGGATTCATGGGCAGGCTCATTGGACACCTTCTTTGCGGGACATGCCTGCCAACATCAACTTGGCGGCTGACAGGACGATAAAGGTGATGGCAAACAGGATCAGCGCCAGTGCGAACAGCGAAGACACATGCAGCGTGCTTTCCGCTTCGGCAAACTCATTGGCCAAGGTGGAGGCGATACTATTGCCAGCGGCGAACAGCGAAATCGACAGCTTATTGGCATTGCCGATCACAAAGGTGACGGCCATGGTTTCACCCAGGGCACGGCCCAGGCCCAGCATGACGCCGCCCACCACACCGTTCTTGGTGTATGGCAGCACAATCTTGCGCACCACTTCCCACTTGGTGCAGCCCAGGCCATAGGCGGACTCTTTCAGTACGGCGGGGACGATCTCGAAGACGTCGCGCATCACCGAGGAAATAAACGGAATGATCATGACAGCCAGGATCAGGCCGGCGGTCAGGATGCCGATACCCATCATCGGGCCATTGAAAAAGGGGCCGATAAACGGCAGCTGGCCCAGCGTCGCTTTCAGCAGGGGCTGGGCATAGTCGGCAAACAGGGGGGCAAACACGAACAGGCCCCACATGCCATAGATAATCGAAGGCACACCGGCCAGCAGTTCCACCGCAGTACCGAGCGGGCGCTTGAGCCAGGTCGGGCAAATTTCGGTCAGGAACAGGGCGATGCCGAAGCTGATTGGGAAGGCGATCAGCAGTGCAATTCCAGACGTCACCAGGGTACCGGCAATGGCGATCAGGGCGCCGTATTTGTCGTTGACCGGATCCCACTCCACCGTCGTGATGAAGCCAGGGCCGAATTCCTTGAAGGCAGGAATGGCGCCGATGATCAGGGAGATGATGATGCCAACGAGCACAACCAGCACGGAGCCGGCGAACAGCATCGTGATCTTGTGGAAGAAGAAGTCTTGCAGCCTTTGCATGCGCATCGCCGAGTGCATGGCCACATCGTGGCCAGCCTCGGCGATGACTTGCTCAGGCATCTCCGTCGTGACGGCAGATGGTGAGGTCAGGTTCATACTTACCAGAGTGCTTTACCGGAAGCGTCTTTCAGGTTGGCCTTCCAGGCGTCGGCAACCAGCTTGGTCACGCTGTCTGGCAGGGGGACATAGTCCAGCTCAACGGCTGCAGCGCCGCCATTCTTGTAAGCCCAGTCGAAGAACTTCAGCACTTCCTTGCCCTTGGCAGCGTCAGCCTGCGACTTGTGCATCAGGATGTAGGACACGCCCGTGATTGGCCAGCTGGCCTTGCCTGCCTGGTCGGTCAGTACCACGGCGAAGCCTGGGGTTTTGGTCCATTCAGCGTGGCTTGCTGCAGCCTTGAAGTTGTCGTCGTCTGGCTGGACCCAGGCGCCGTCTTTGTTCTTCAGCTGGGTATGGGCGATCTTGTTCTTCTTGGCATAGGCCCACTCAACGTAACCGATCGAACCTTTGATGCGCTGGACGTTGGCTGCAACACCTTCATTGCCTTTGCCACCAACACCAACGGCCCATTTCACGGCCGTGCCGGAACCGATCTTGGTCTTGAATTCAGCGCTGGTCTTCGACAGGTAGTCGGTGAACAGGAAGGAGGTACCCGAGCTGTCTGCACGGTGCACGACGGTGATTTCATCTGCTGGCAACTTCATGCCTGGGTTCAGGGCGGCGATTTCAGCGGCATTCCACTTGGTGATCTTGCCCAAGTAAATGTCAGCGACAACTGGGCCGGTGAGCTTCAGGGCGCCAGGGGCAACGCCGTCCAGGTTGATGACGGTGACCACACCGCCCATGATGGCCGGGAACTGCACCAGTCCGTCCGCGTCCAGTTCTTCTTGCTTCAGCGGCATGTCCGACGCGCCAAAGTCGACCGTCTTGGCCTTGATTTGCTTGATGCCTGCGCCCGAACCGACCGACTGGTAGTTCAACCCATTGCCAGTTGCCTTTTTATAGGACTCGGCCCATTTGGCGTAGATTGGGTAGGGGAAGGTAGCACCTGCACCCGTCATATCGGCCGCAAAGGCGGGCGATGCGGCAATCAGGGCAACAGTGCTCAGTGCTGCAAACAGCGATTTCACGTTCATGGTTTAGTCCTTGAAAAGTATGACTTGGGGTGAATGCTGCGCAGTCTACTGGCCAAATATGACATGTTTATGACATGGCGAAATCGACGATGTTTCACTATGAAGGCGTGCCGTGTTAGGCTGTTTTCAGGGCCTTGGCGCCGCCCCTTTGTCACAAACTCGTCATATTTCCTAATTACACTGAAATCAATGAAAAAAGTGTTGAGGAACAAGGATTTGAATGCAGATTCGTCAAAGTTGGACATCTTCCTGGACCGGGAGCTGTCACAGCTCTCCTTTAACCGGCGCGTCCTGGCCCAGGCGGAGGACCGGCGCATCCCTTTGCTTGAGCGCCTGCGTTACCTTTGCATTGTCAGCAACAACCTCGACGAATTCTTTGAAGTGCGGGTGGCCAGCATGTTGGCCAAAGCACATGCGACGGCGCCCCTGTCCGAGCACCCTGTGTTGGCAGGCAACCTGGGCCGGATCAGTGAAGAATGCCACGCCCTTGTCAAGCAGCAATATGAGATCCTCAACCAGGAAGTGCTCCCCCAGTTGGCCGAACAGGGGGTCTTCCTGGTTCGGCATACGGACCGCAATGAAGCGCAGCGGGCCTGGGTCAAGCAGTATTTTGAAGAAGAAGTCCGGCCCCTGCTGACCCCGATCGGCCTCGACCCGGCCCACCCCTTCCCCCAGGTGGTCAACAAATCGCTCAATTTCATCGTGTCGCTGTCAGGCAAGGATGCGTTTGGCCGCGGCACGGCCATCGCCATCGTCAAGGCGCCACGGGTGCTGCCGCGCATCATCCGCCTGCCCGACCATCTGTCCAACCAGAAAGGCATCTCATTCTGCCTTTTGTCGTCGATCATCCACTCCCATATCGAAGACCTGTTTGACGGACGCGAAGTGCTGGCCTACTCCCAGTTCCGCGTCACCCGCGACAGTGACCTGTGGGTGGACGAAGACGAGGTCAAGAACCTGCGCCAGGCATTAAAGGGCGAATTGCAGGGGCGCCAGTTCGGCACCTCGGTCCGCCTTGAAGTGGCCAAGAATTGTCCGCCGGAAATGTCGCAATTCCTGCTCGACCAGTTCTCCCTCGACCCCAGCCGCCTGTACCGCGTCGACGGTCCCGTCAACCTGGTGCGCCTGAATGAGCTGGTGGACCTGGTGGGGATGCCTGAACTGCGCTTCCCGCCCTTTGTGCCAGGCATACAGAACAAGGGCCTGAGCGGCAACCTGTTCGACCGCCTGCGCAAAGGCGATATCCTGCTGCACCACCCCTACCAGTCCTTCCAGACGGTCATCGACTTCATCCGGGACGCCGCACTGGACCCCAACGTCGTGGCCATCAAGCAAACTGTCTACCGGACCGGCATGAATTCGGATTTGATGGAATCGCTGATTGCGGCGGCCCGCGCCGGTAAGGAAGTGACGGCCGTGGTGGAACTGATGGCCCGCTTTGATGAGGAAGCCAATATCAACTGGGCCGACAAGCTGGAAAAGGCCGGTGCCCAGGTGGTGTATGGCGTGGTGGGCCTGAAAACCCATGCCAAGATGGCCCTGGTGCTGCGGCGTGAAAACGGCCACCTGCACTACTATGCCCACCTTGGCACGGGCAATTACCATCCGACGACGACCAAGCTGTATACCGATTTTGGCCTGCTCACCAGCAACCAAGCCTTGGGGCTCGACGTCAACGAAGTGTTTATCCACCTGACCAGCCTGACCAAGCCGCACAAGCTCAACTACTTATGGCTGGCGCCATTTGCGCTGCAGAACGAAATCATCAAGGCCATCCGCAATGAAGCAAAGATTGCCCGCAGTGGCCGTCCCGGGCGTATCATCGTTAAAGTCAATGCGCTGGTGGACGAATCGGTGGTGCGCGCGCTGTATGCGGCAGCCCATGAGGGCGTCAAGGTCGACTTGATTGTGCGCGGCGCCTGTACGCTCAAGCCAGGAGTACCCGACCTATCGGAGAACATCAAAGTGCGCTCGGTGGTGGGCCGCTTCCTGGAGCACAGCCGGATCTATTATTTCCGAAATGACCTGGCCCACGATGTCTACCTGGCCAGCGCAGACTGGATGAGCCGCAACTTGTTCCGCCGCATTGAGGTTGCCTTCCCTGTGCTGGACAAGGCATTGAAGCGGCGCGTGATCAATGAAGGCTTGAATCCCTATTTGAAAGACAGCTCCAACGCCTGGGAGCTCGATGCACAAGGACACTACCAGCGTCGCATGGCACGTAACAAGGCCGCCGAGTTTTCAGCGCAACGCTATCTGATGGACCTATTGGGCACACCCGGAACTGCCAGCTAGCAATTCATTGAGGGGAACGACGATGGACCTGATCTTGTGGCGCCATGCCGAAGCGGAAATGAGCGAGCCAGACATGGCACGCGCGCTCACGCCTAAGGGCCAGAAGCAGGCCCGCCGCATGGCCGACTGGCTCACCGCCCAACTGCCGGAGAGCTGCAAGATCCTGGTCAGCCCCGCCACCCGCACCATCGAGACGGCGGAAGCCTTGGGTCGCAAATTCAAAGTCGTGCCCGAACTGGCCCCTGGCGCCGATCCGCTAGAGGTGCTGCGCGTGGCCAACTGGCCCGCTGCCAAAGAGCCCGTGCTCATTGTCGGCCACCAGCCAACACTGGGCATGGTCGCCGCCATGTTGCTGTCGAGCCGGCAGCAGCAATGGAATATCAAGAAAGCCAATGCCTGGTGGATCACCCAACGCGACCCGGATGATCCGGGCAGCATCACCCTGCGCGCCGTGATGGCGCCGGACCTGACCTTTACATAGTATTTACTCAATAAAACGGCTTGTAACTCCCGCCATAGCTGCTAAAGTTTACTTGTATCAACCGTTGGGAGAACGCCATGTTCAGTATGCTTGTTATTGGCATGTTGGGTAGCATGGTCGGCCTCGTGCTCTACGAATTGATCGACGAAATTCGCGGTGCTAAAGGTCAGTTGCACGACCACTACAACGACTAACCCTCGTCCATCGCACGGCATAGCCCGTGCCAAACAAAAAGGCGGCGCTGTCCTGCGCAAGGACACCAGCCGCTTTTTGCATGTTCAGGCGGCCTGTACACCGACGCCCGGTCCAATCCCCTTAACAACAACCGCGTAATCAATTTTCTTGACAATGCTGGCTGCGCGACTTATTGTACTACTTGTGCTAGTACAACAATACAAAGACAATCCTCCATGAGCGAACGTATTCCCGTCCTGATCCATATCGCTGTCGGCGATCCCCGTCCCATTGGGCGCCAGATCATCGACAGCCTGCGGCGCCAAATCGCCAGTGGCGAATTGCCCGTCGGCGCCATCTTGCCGACCGTACGCGGGCTGGCCCAGCAGTTGTCGGTCAACCCCAATACCATCGCCAAGGCATACAACGAACTGGCCGCGGAAGGCTGGGTCGATGCACGCCAGAGTTTGGGACTGTTTGTCGCCCCCCAACGCCAAGTGTTGTCCGACGCGGAGCGCACCCGGCGCCTGCAGGAGGCGACGCACCACTTCATTGGCGAAATTATTGCCCTCAATTTCCCTGCAGAAGATGTCCTCAAGGTCGTCGAGTCGGAGCTGCAGCAATTCCAACCAAAACCAACAAAGTGAGACCGCAGCCATGCATCCCTATGTCATTGAGACCGACCAACTGAGCCTGCACTACGGCAAGAAAGTCGCATTGGACAACTTGACCATGCGGATTCCCCGCCATGGCATCCACGCTTTCATTGGCGCCAATGGCGCTGGCAAATCTTCCCTGTTCCGGCTCCTGTTGGGTTTTGAAATACCGACGGGAGGCAGCGCCCGCATCCTGGGCCAAGATAGCAAGGCATTGACGCCCGACATGCGCGCCCGGATCGGCTATGTGAGTGAAGAGCACGTGTTACCCAGCTGGATGCGCGTGAATGAGCTGACCAAGATGCAGCGCCTGCAGTACAAGCAATGGATGCAGTCGCGCTATGACGAGGTGCTGCGCAACTTCAACGTTCACCAAAGCCAAAAGGTAAGCGAACTATCACGCGGCGAACGGGCCGGCCTGAGCCTGGCGCTGGCGTTGGGACAAAACCCGGACCTGCTGATCCTCGACGAACCGACGTTGGGTATGGACATTGTGGCCAAACGCACCTTCCTCGAAGCGCTGATGTTCAACGAGGCGGCGCAGGAAACCACGATCATCTATTGCTCGCACCAGATGGAGGAGGTCGAGCGCATTGCCGACCACCTCATCATTATTGAAAACGGTCGCCTGCGCCATATGTCAGAACCGGATGCACTGTGCGACCGCGTGCGCCTGTGGGCGGCGGACTTGCCACGCCAGGGCGACGATGCGCGCCAACTGGCCGGTTTGCTTGAATTCCAGCATATCGACGGCATTGCGCATTTGCTCATGCTCGACGCGCCGGCGGATTTCGACGCACAACTGGGCAGCATGGGCGCACGCAATATCACGCATTCATCCGTGTCGCTGACCCGAGCCGTCAGCGGCGTGTTGGCAGCAGGCCATATTTCCCGTAACAACAACCCAATGAGGAATCAGCATGCTTGAACTGATGAAGGCGGAGTTGCGCCGCTATCGTAACGCGGCATGGATCTTCGCTGGCGCGAGCTTCCTTTTTGACTACCTCTGGTTCCGCACCAAGAACTTCACCGGCGCTCATTGGGCCATCCACGCGATCGGTCTCACGCTTTTCCTGTTGGCCGGCATGGCGCTGGCGATCTTCCAGTTCGGCTCGCACCGCAAGCCGGCGCGCTGGCTGTGGCTGTTGCACCGCCCTCTGACGCGTTTCCAGACCTTTATGGCCATTCACGTAACGGCAATTGTCCTGGTCGTTCTGGCCGTGTTGCTGCCGATGGAATTGGCTCTGCTGGCAAGCAAAGCTGAACATGCCACCCTGATCGATACCCGCCATTTCCTCGGTGCGGCGCACGTTGCCCTGTTCTGCTTGCTGGGTTGGCAGGCGACCAGTTATACGATGCTGGCCAAGCACCGCGGTGCAAGCCTTGTCTTGTTCCTGCCGGTAATGCTGGCTGGCCTGTATTTCGCGTCGGCGTATGTCCTATTCGTGCCCCTGCTGCTGTGCCTGTTTGTAATGGGTTGCGCGCTGTATAGCGTATTTCGTCCGGAGCGAAGTGTGTCGCACGAACAACCTGGTGCAATGGCGTGGGCCGCGCTTCCCTTGGTGGCCTGTACCTATTTCGTCATCATTTGGGGCGCTACCATCGCTTTCAATATTGGGTTTAGCGTCACACGCATGTCCTCGGCGGAGAACCTGGTACGCGATGGCTTCCTCGAAGCCCTGATGACTTCCTGGGATGGCAAACTCGTGGGCGCGGAGCTAGCACGGTCGAGCGACCCGCGCGCAACGCTCTGGCGCAGCCAGATCGATCCAACGAAAGCGCGCCAGTTCTTTCCCAATATGGTGAGATTCCCAAGAACTGATCAGCCGACCAATCCAGGCGTCGCTGCCATTTTTGTCAAGAACACCTTCTGGACATATAGCCATGACCGCCGGCGCTTTGTCGCCCATGACCGCAAGATGGAT
>JACXTT010003466.1_pt1 | contig 24221 bp, 24 predicted proteins | sample 9270951 | NCBI WGS metagenome assembly JACXTT01 (sample SAMN15532306, study PRJNA645909) | rock metagenome | isolation source: weathered quartz diorite | place: Puerto Rico | collected 2017-06-21
GAAGCGTTCTAAGCACGCCCGCCGCGGCCGCGACTCAATGCCGCCATCACTGTGCGGGCAAGGTCATCGGCATGGATGTGGTTAGTATAAGGATCCTGCCCGGTCTCTAGCGCCGGAGCGCCGGCCTTCAGTCGCGCAAGCGGCAAACGCTCGGCGGCGTAGATCCCTGGCACGCGCAGGATACTGACGTGCACACCGGTCTGTGCACCCCACGCGCGCAGTTGCCGTTCGGCGTCGATGCGACGCCTCGCACGATCGTTCGAGGGCTTCACTTGTCGGGTCTCGTCCACCACCGCACCGCCGCAGTCTCCATAGACGCCGCTGGTGCTGATGTACACCATTCGCTGTGGTAGACTGCCGCCCTTTGCTAGTACCCGAACCAGATTGGCGGTGCGCGTGTCGCGCGTTCCCGATCCCGGCGGCGGAGCGAAATGCAGCATGTCCTGCGCCAGGCCCGCGAGCCGGTCGAGCGTCTCCGGACGATCCAGATCTCCAGCCACCGGAACGATTCCTTCGGCACGCAGAAGCGCCTGCCGGCTCTCCGAGTGGGTCAGCGCGTAAATGCGCCAGCGTCCCCGCAACACACGTACCATGCGCAGTCCGACGTCACCACAGCCGATAATCAACAACCTTCTCATGCCAGCATTTTAACCCGGAGCCTTCAGCGTCTGCGAACTGCCATGCCCCACCAGGTCACGATCAAACCCAGCAATCACGTTTTCACCGTTGGTGAAAGCGAAACCGTGCTCGCTGCGGCCTTGCGCGAAAGCTTTACGCTTCCCTATGGTTGCCGCAACGGTGCCTGCGGCGCCTGCAAGGGCAAAATCCTCGAGGGCAAAGTGGACTATGGCAATCCTCAGCCGCACGTCCTCGCCGACTTCGAGAGAAAGGCGGGGCTGGCGCTGTTTTGCCAGGCCAAGCCGTTGACCGATCTGGTGATCGAGGCGCGCGAGATCAGCGGCGTGGGCCAACTGGAGATCCGCAAGCTGCCCTGTCGGGTTCAGGCGATGCGCAAGGTGGCCCCAGACGTAATCGTGCTGCAACTGAAGCTGCCGGCAAACGAGCGCCTGCAGTTCCTGGCCGGGCAATACATCGACATCCTTATGAAGGACGGCAAGCGGCGCTCCTACTCAATGGCGAATGCGCCGCACGACGACGAGCACATCGAGTTGCACGTGCGCAACATGCAGAACGGCGCGTTCACCGACTACGTGTTCAACAGGATGAAGGAAAAGGACATCCTGCGTTTCGAAGGGCCGCTGGGCACGTTTTTCATGCGCGAGGATTCCGACAAGCCGATCATCTTCGTGGCCAGCGGCACGGGTTTCGCGCCGATCAAGAGCATAATCGAGCACGCTTTCCACCTCGAGACCCCGCGCCCGATGGTGCTGTACTGGGGCGGGCGCCGCCCGGTCGACATCTACCGGGGCGAGCTCGCCGCCCGCTGGCAGCAGCAGCACGACAATTTAAGCTTCATTCCGGTGATTTCGGACGCGCTTCCCGAGGACAACTGGAGCGGACGCAGCGGCTTCGTGCACCGCGCCGCCATGGAAGACTTCCCCGACATGAGCGGCTATCAGGTCTACGCCTGCGGCGCGCCTGTGGTGGTGGAATCCGCTCACCAAGACTTCACCACACTGTGCAAGCTTCCCGAGGACGAGTTCTTCTCCGATGCCTTCACGCCTTCGGTCGATCCCAAGCCTGCTTCCGCTTGAGCGAATAATCCTTTACCACAAAGAGCGCAAAGGAACGGCTGGCAATGAGTAAAAACTGTTCATTTCGTTCGATACATGGATAGCCGATACTCGCGACCAAGACGGGTTCTGCCAAATGCAGGTTTCCTCCGTCTATTTTTCTGCCTTTGCGTCTTGCGGTGAAAGATCCGGAAGGTTTGCTCAGCCGCTGTTGCGCAGGCCGGCGGCGATGCCGTTGATGGTCAGCAGGATTGCGCGCCTGATGCGCTCCTGCGTTTCCCCGGAACGGAAGCGCCGCAGAAGTTCGACCTGCAGGTGGTTGAGCGGGTCGATGTAGGGCGAGCGGTTGCGCAAGCTGCGTGACAGCGCCGGATTGGCCTCCAGCAGCTCTCCCTGTCCGGTGATCGCCAGCAGCCAGCGCACCGTACGGTGCCACTCATCCTGGATGCGCGAGAAGATGCGCTCGCGCAGCTCGGCATCGGTGACCAGTTCGGCGTAGCGCGAGGCGATGCTGATATCGCTTTTCGCCAGCAGCATGTCCATGTTCGAAAGCAACGCGCGAAAGAAGGGCCAGTCGCGGTACATCTCGCGCAGCAGTTCCAGGCCGCTGTCCCCCTTGCGCGCCGCCAGCGCCTCCACCGCCGCACCGAACCCGTACCATCCCGGCAGCATCATCCGTGACAGCGACCAGGAAAATACCCAGGGGATCGCGCGCAGGTCTTCGATACGGTCGGTGTTCTTGCGCGAAGCCGGGCGGCTGCCGACGTGCAGGTCGGCAATCTCGGTGATCGGCGTTGCGGTGCGGAAGAACTGCACGAAACCCGGGGTTTCGTACACCAGGCTCCGGTAAGCGGAGAACGCGATTGCGCTCATTTCCTGCATCACTTCGAGATGCTCGGCTCCCTCCGTTCGCGCGGGTTCGAGCAGCGTAGCCTCGAAGGTGGCCGCAACCAGCGTTTCCAGGTTGCGCCGCCCGATGTCGGGATCGGAATACTTGCTGGCAATCACCTCGCCCTGCTCGGTAATTCTGATCTGGCCGGCGACGCTCCCCGGCGGCTGCGCCAGCACCGCCTGATAGCTGGGTCCGCCGCCGCGTCCCACCGTGCCGCCGCGACCGTGGAACAGGCGCAGCTCGATGTTGTGGCGGGCGAAAACCCTCACCAGTTCGACTTCCGCCTTGTACAACTCCCAGTTTGCGGTAAGGAAACCGCCGTCCTTGTTGCTGTCGGAATAGCCGAGCATCACCTCCTGCACGTTGCCGCGGCTCGCCAGCAGTGCCCGGTAGTAGGGAACCGAAAACAACTGGTCCATGATCGGGCCGCAACCCTGCAAGTCGGCGATGGTCTCGAACAGCGGAATGATGTTGACGTCGAGACGCGCCGTCTCGCCGGGCAGCAGCAGCCCGACTTCTTTCAGCAACAATGCCACTTCGAGCAGGTCGCTGACGCCGTCAGCCTTGGAGATGATATAGTTGGGTAACGCCTCTGCGCCGTAGCGGCGATGCATTGCGGCCGCGGTATCTAGGATGGCAAGCTCTTTGCGGACATCTTCGCTGTAGGCAAGGTAGGGCGTGCGCAGCAGCCGCGGCAGTCTCAATTCCTCCAGCAGCCAGGCGCGGCGTTCCATTTCCGGCAGGACGGCGTAACCCTCGCGGCGCGCCCCGAGCGCGTAGAGTGCGGCGACCACCTGCTCGTGCACGCCGCTGTGCTGACGCATATCGAGCGGTACCAGATGAAAGCCGAAAATGACCGCGGCACGGTGCAGGCCGCGCAGCCTCCCGCGCGCCACCCGCTCCGAACCGTTGGCCGCCAGCGAATCGGCCAGCACCGCCAGGTCCTGTGCAAATTCCGCGCTATCCCGGTAGGGCAGCGCCTCGGCGATCGCGCGGCGATCAGGAACGTGATGGTCGAGCAGGCTCGAGGTCGCGGCGAGCCGCGCGTAGATACCGGTAAGCGCGCGCCGATAGGGTTCATCGCGGCGATGTTCCGAGGTGTCAGGCGACTGCGCCGCCAGTTGCTCGAGCTCGGGCGTGGTTTCGACGATGCGCACGGACTGGGACAGCTCGCCTCCGAGCCGGTGGATTTCCTCGAAATAGAAATCCATCGCCGTCGATGAATGACGCGCCAGCGCGTGTTGCATCACTTCGTGCGTCACATAGGGATTGCCGTCGCGGTCGCCGCCGATCCAGCTGCCCAGTTTCAGGAAACCGGACAGCGGTGCGCGCCCAAAACCTTGTTGCGCCAACAGGTCCTCGATTTCCGCGTATAGCCGCGGCAGTTGCCGCAGGAAGGTGTAACGGTAGTACGACAAGCCGTTCTCGATTTCGTCCCTTACCGTCAGCCGCAGCTCCCTCAGCACCCTGGTCTGCCACAGCGTCAGCACCACGCGGCGCAGCGCCTCTTCGTTCTGCACCAGCTCGTCAGGCGTGAGCTGCATGCGGTCCCGGTCGGTGAGCAGTCGGGCGATCTCCAGTTGACAGTCGAGAATGCTCTTGCGCTGTACTTCGGTGGGATGCGCGGTCAGCACCGGCGAGATCAGCGCATTTCGGAAAAAGGCCGCGACCTTCTCCGGCGCCAGCCCGGCAGCGCGGCCACGAGCCAGCGCCAAGGCAATGCTTCCGTCCTGTGGCGGCGAACCCGCAATCAGATGCGCGCGACGACGGCGATTGCGATGCTGGTCCTCGGCAATATTGGCAAGCTGCGAAAAGAAACTGAACGCCCGCACTACCGCTATGGTACGCACCGGGTCGAGCTTGTTGAGCATGGTCTCGAGTTCGCGCTTGGCGTCGGGGTCGCGGTCGCGGCGAAATCGGATGGCGTTCTGACGGGTTCGTTCGATGAGATCGAAAACCGCTTCCCCCTCCTGTTCGCGCAGGGTGTCGCCGAGGATGCGCCCGAGCAGGCGAATATCCTCCCGCAGCGGCGATTCCTTGTCCGGGACGGCTGGGTTCTGGCCGGGTGCATTCATCGAATGACTTTCAAAGGCGTCTCGCCACAAAGGTACGAAAAAAGCAACTCGCCGTCATGAGGCGAAGACAGCAAGCAAAGCTTGAACCCTGTCTTGCTTAACTTGTGTGTTGCTGCCCTGGCGGTTCTCTATCCGGATTTCGCGGTATCGTTCTCTTATCCGGTGTACAGGATCAGAGCACCGGCTGCCTGCGCCCGCCGCCGTAGTGCTTCAACTGGCCGAGTGTAACCTCGAGCGCTTTCTGGTAGTGGTCCGCAGCCTGTTCGGGCTTGCCCTCGCGCTCCAGCAGCCGCGCCAGCTCCAAGTGCGCCGAATGCGTGGGCTCGATCGACAGACTGGCCTCGAGGTAACTGCGGGCCTTGCCCCACAAACCCTGGTGCGCGCACAGCCTGCCCAGCGTGAGCAGCAGCACCGCATCGCGCGGATGCGCCTGCAGCCATTTCTCGGCACGTTCCAGTTGCTGCCGCACGTCTTCCCCCAGGCATTCGGAATACAGCGCCAGCAGTCCCTGGTCCCAGATCCGCTCCACGCCATCCTCGACGATGCGATGCGCCTCCGCACACGCTCCCAGGTCGACGAGGCACCGTGCCGCCGCTGCGGCGATGCGCGGCTCCTGCCGGTCCTGCGCCGAGAGCTTGTCCCAGTACTCGCGCAGCGCCCTGCCGTTCAGCGCCTTGAGCTTCAGGTTCTCGATGATCGCGTGGCGGCGCAGCTGTGAGACCACCGGCCGCTCAAACACCTTTCGCTTTTCCAGTTGTGGGATCAGTGCCAGGACACGGTCCCAGTTCTTTGCCATCTGCTGCGCGCGTAGTTCCAGCCGCAACGCGGCCGTGTGGCTCTCCGGCAGCCGCTTCAGCACATCGAGCGCGTCGTGGTAGCGTCGTTCATCCAGCAGCATCTCGGCCTGTGCGATCAATCGCATGCCGTCTTCGACAGGATCGTGGCCGGTGGCCTTAGCCAAATAGTCGTCGCGCGTGGAAAAGGCGCGCATGCCGTGCGCGGCGCGCGCCGCCAAAATTGCAGACAAGGCAGGCGACTCACCCGCTTTGAGCGCCGTAGCGGCCGCCTTCTCGGCCTTGCCGAAGCGGCCTTCGAAGAAATTGACCAGCGCCTCGTTGAAGGTGGCACGCGCCCTGTTTTGGTTGCGGCGTTTGAGGTAGGCCCGCACCCGACCCGGCATAGCGATCGAAGTCATGATCGCGCGCATCACCAGATACGCGACGACGACTGCCAATGCGGCGATGAGAATGGCCAGATTGAGCGAGAGCTCGGCCCGCCATGGCGGCAGCACCAGCAGCACGTAGCCGTTGTTGTAGCGCGCCGCCAGCACCAGTCCGACGGCGACAGCAAAAAGTCCGACGACCCATAACAGACCCCGCATCAGCTGGCCCCCGGCGTCGGACTGCGACTCATGCTCAGCGGACGGCGCGCTCGCGCATCATCCTGAGATTGCGCGCCGCGTCCAGGCTCGCGGAGATGTCCGGAAGCTCGATGCCAACTTCCGACTGCGCCAGCTGCTTCACCGTGGACAGCGCGGACGCGACTGGCTTGCTGCTGGTGTCGTAGTAGCGTTGCAGCCAGTCCGAAGTCGCGTTGAGGTCGGCCCTGAAGCTGGCCTCGTCGCGCGCGAGTAACGCCAGCCGCGCCCCGAGAAGGCGCAGCTTCAGATTCTCGCGCAGGAAGAAAGCCTGCTCCGGGGATAGCAGCGGCGCCTCCGGCTTCTCGGTGTTCTGGACGCGCACCAGACGACGCAGGTCCTGGATGGTTTCGCGCCACAGATTGGCCCAGAAGCCGCCGCTCGCCGGCGCAGCCGCATCGTTGGCCGCCTGGGGCCGCTCCTCCATGGACAGGGGCAACGTATCCACTGCAGTCATCACGTTGTCCAGACGCAGGGCCATGCCGACCACGTCCACGTATGGCGCGGCCTTCAACCGCTCGATATCCTGGCCGATCACGCGACGCAATGCGGTCCACTGCGGGCGATCCATGCGCGCCAGGCGAGCATCGGCGGCCCCCAGCGCGACCAGCGCCGGTTTGACGTTACCTGCAAGCTGGAGTTGCTGGTTGGCGACCAGGAGCGTCTGCTCGACTTCGGCCAGCACCCAGACGTCGCGGCTGCCCGACAAATCCCTGTACAGCGACTCGAGCGCTAGACGCTGGTTCTGGGTTTCCACCATGCGCGCCTCGGTCTGTCCGAGCCGTGCCACCACATCGCGCAACTCGTCGCGCGATTGCGCGGCCAGCGACCGCGTGTCGCGGCTCAGGTTGTCGATTTCGGCAAAACGCCTGGCCACATCCTGCTGCAATACGTCGAAGCGCTTGCGTCCGTCATACCACTGCCACGCGGCCAAAGCGATAGCGGCCAAGGCCAGCAGTAGCGCCAGGACGGCAAGTCGCGAGCGTCGTAGCGGCTTTGCAGGGCGCGTATCGGCAATGGTTTGCTGTTCGGTCGATGATTCGGCCATATTTCCCAGAAGAAACAAATGAGACGGTCAGGCCGTCGGCTGAGCCTGGCGCAATCTTGCAAACCAGGTCTCCAGTCCCGATGCCAGCGCCTCGTCTCCCATGCCGGCAACGAAAACCGTGTGCACGCCGAAGGCAAACGCGGTGGCAGCCACGCGCGAATGAGATACGAACATTGGAGTCTGGCACAACCACGGCCGGCATGCTTCTCCGGCCATGTCGAAGAGGTTGATCACGATTTCCGAGCTGGTGGCCAGGCAGGCCTGGAGCCGGTCTTGTTGCCAAAGGGGTATCAGTTCTGCCAGGTCATGCCGGGGTCTTGCGCGCCGGTAACACTCCACGTATTCGACCTCGGCACCACGCTGGCGCAACGACTCGCCGAGCAACTCACGCCCGCCCTGGCCGCGAAAGATCACCACCTTCTTTCCGGAAAAGAGCAGCCCCGACAGCGCCTGGAGCAAAGCTTCGCTGTCGAAATCCGCTTCCGGCGTGATCATCTCGCGCACGCCGAATTTTTTCAACTCGGCGGCGGTTCCCGGTCCCAGCACGGCCACGCGCACGCCGGTAGGCAGGCCGCGAGCCAGCGCGATGCGTCCCATCACCAGCCGCGCTGCGTTCGGGCTGGTGAAAATCGCCAGGTCAATCTGGTGCAGCCGCTGCAGTACCAGCGCGGTCGCATCATCCGGTAGCGCCACGATCTCCATCGCCGGAAACAGCACCGGTTCGCCGCCGAGGCCTAGAATCAGTTCGGTCAACCGCCGCGATTGATGCTCGGGCCGGGTTACCAGGACCCCGATGCCGGCTAACGGTTGCCGGCTTCCCGTGTCGCCCATGTCTGCTATCCGTCCAGTGCAGCGAGGATTTCGCGCGCACCTTTGGCAATGAGGCGCTCGGCAAGAGCCGTGCCGAAATCGGCAGGCGAACCTGCGGCCGAACCGGCGATCTCGTCGTACACCATGCGCACGCCATCCGGACTGGCGACGAATCCGCGCAGCCTTGCCCGGCCGTTGCTCAGTTCGGCATATCCGCCCAGGGGCACCTGGCAGCTGCCCGCGAGCGCGCGGCTCACCGCCCGTTCGGCTTCCACGCACCAACGGGTGGGGGCATCATCAAGCGGCGCGATCGCCGCAACGAGGTCCATGCGTTCGGCGCAGCACTCGATGCCGAGCGCGCCTTGGCCGGCCGCGGGCAGGCTCTGCTCAGGCGTAAGCAGGCAGGCGATGCGGGCAGACAGGCCGAGGCGCTTGAGTCCGGCCGCTGCGAGGATGATCGCCGCGTAGCGCCCATCATCGAGCTTGCGCAACCGCGTCTGCACATTGCCGCGCAACGGCTCGACCTGGAGAAGAGGAAAACGCGCGCGCAACTGGCTTTCGCGCCGCAGGCTGGAGGTGCCGACGCGACTTCCCGGCGGCAGGCTCTCCAGGTCACGATAGTCGTTGGAAACAAAGGCGTCACGTGGGTCTTCGCGCTTAGTGATGGCGGCAATCGTGAACCCGGACGGCAGATTCATCGGCACGTCTTTCATCGAGTGTACCGCGACATCCGCCTCGCCGGATTCAAGCGCCGACTCCAATTCCTTCACGAACAGGCCCTTACCGCCGATCTTGGCAAGCGAGGTGTCGAGCATGCGGTCGCCCTGCGTGGTTACGCCCAGCAGCCGCGTCTCGATCCCGGCGTAGAGCGCGCGCAGACGCCCCTCGATATGGCGTGCCTGCCACAAGGCAAGTGCGCTTTCGCGGGTAGCGATGACGATCCGGGACGCAGGAGTCTTGGCAGACGACAAGGGTATGGATCCAGGAGGACGGCAAACTTGCGCCGCCCACGCAATATTCGCTGGCGGCCCAAAAAAGCTCTGCTTCTGCAACCGGTCTAAGCCGGTCCGCACAATCGCGTTACTTCTCCAACAAGCTCCGCAGCATCCACGCGGTTTTTAGCTCCGGCGAAACGCGCTGCGCGCATTAGCCCGCAAGGAAAGAAGGCTTGGATGCATTTTATGGTCGGATTACTCCTCCAGGAGACTTCTGAGCATCCAGGCCGTCTTTTAGTTCCAACTAACCTGCTGCGCAGGTAAGTCTCCACTGAAAAACCGCCTATGCCAATGTTGCCGGGCCGAACGCAAATCACCGACATCGTTACTTCTCCAGCAGGCTCCGTAGCATCCACGCGGTTTTTTCATGGACCTCCATGCGCTGGGTCAGAAGGTCCATGGTCGGTTGGTCGTTGCCGCTCTCGGCGGCCGGAAAAACCCTGCGCGCCGTACGCGTGACTGCTTCATGCCCCTCCAGCAGGATTTTGATCATGTCCTGGGCCTTGGGCACGCCGGGTGTTTCCTTGATCGACGCGAGCTTGGAGAACTCGGCATAGGTACCGGGCGCCGGCGCGTCCAGCGAGCGGATGCGCTCGGCGATCAAATCGACGTTGTTCCACATCTCGTTGTACTGGGTTTCGAACATCAGATGCAGTGTCTGGAACATCGGACCGGTCACGTTCCAGTGAAAATTGTGGGTCTTCAGGTACAGCGTATAGGTGTCGGCAAGCAGTTTCGACAAACCATCGACGATCTGTACCCGGTCTTTCTCTTTGATGCCAAGATCAGCAGCCATTTTTGGTTTCCTTGCCTCTGGGTTGAAGGGTGCCTCTGCACCTGTCTCGAATCATAGGACAATTCTTCGCGGTTTTCAGCGTGACTTGCGCGAAGCTGCTCTAAAAGATGTCGCTTTAAAGATCGCGTATACCGTGAAGGCGAACCGTATCGCGAGCCCGCATGAGATCCCGGTAGCCGTCCGAGCTCAGATAGCGCAATGCCGAACTGGTGATCTTCCCGGAAAACTGCTCCAGCATCACCACATTAGCGTCTCTGTGCCAGACGCGGACCTGATTGACTATCGCCCCGGCCATACCGCTGCGCAACCGATCGTCATGAACCTCGGGCGCGCCGAACCGCATCGCCAGGCGGTCCTCGACTTCGGCAAACCGCGCCTCATCGAACAAGATGGTCGTTTAAGTCAGAAGTTCTGCGCGGTACTCGAGCGTCATCCTCAGGATCGGCAAACCCAAATGTTCGAGGGACTTCCCCCTCGCCCTGAACAGGGTGCGCGCACCGACCTCGGTACACGAGTAAGCGCTGCGGTCGAGGTCGGAAAGCCGCGAGCCCAGCGCTTCGGTTCCTTGCGCTCCAGCTGCCGCTGCGGCGACCAGCAATAGGAACATTGTGCAATGACGCGTGCTCACAGGACGTTGCGACCCAGCTCTTTGACGATGTGCTGCTGGCGGCGGCTTACCTGCAATTTTTCATCGAGCCCGGCCAGCCGCGCCACCCAACGCGCCTCGCCACCGTCGCCGTCCGCTTTCTCGAACCCGGTGATGTGTGCTTTCGCCACCAGGCAACTGCGGTGGATACGCACAAACTGTGCGGCAAATTCCTGTTCAAGTTTCGACAGTGACTCTTCCAGCAGGTATTCGCGCGCAGCGGTGCGGATGGTGACGTACTTCAACTCGGCGCGCAGATAGAGAATTTCCGGCACCGGAATCAGCACCACCTTGCCGCGCTCCTGCACCGAAAGATGGGTGCGCGCGTCCGGGGTGATCTGCTGCAATAAGTCGAGACGCAGCGGCGTTATCGCGCGCACCCGCGTCAACGCGTCGTGCAGCCGTCGCAGTCGGATCGGCTTCAGCAGATAGTCGACTGCGTGCAATTCGAACGCCTTCAGGGCGTAGTCGTTGTAGGCGGTGGTGAAAATCACCGACGGCGGCTCGGGCAGCTTGAGCATGTGCTGCGCCACTTCGAGACCGTCCATTTCCGGCATGCGAATGTCCAGCAGTACCACGTCGGCGGGGGTTTCCTCCAACAACGCCAGCAGCTCGCGCCCGCTCGCGGCTTCTCCCGCCAACTCGATTGGAAAACTCCCGGCGCAGTCTTCCAGCAGATCCCTGATGCGGCTGCGCGCTGGCGCCTCGTCGTCGGTAATCACCACCCGCAACGATTGTGGATGCTTGCTCACCTTCCCTCCCTCACGTATGGAAGTGCGATGCGTACCTCATAATGGCCGCCGGTGTCGCGGGTTTGCAGGCTGGCTTCGGCGTCGAAATGCAACGATAACCGTTCCCTAATGTTGGCGAGCGCCATCTTGTTGCCGGTGTGATGGCTGCCCTCCTTGCGTGAGGGATTGCGCAACAGCATGTGCACCCGGTCGCGATCACTGAAGATGTGGATGCTGATGACCCCCGGTTCCATCGACGGCTCGATGCCGTGGTAGACCGCGTTCTCCAGCAGGGGTTGCAACAACAGCGGCGGCACCAGCGCGTCCGCGGGCATCTGGTCCACCTGCCACTGCACCTGCAGGCGATTGCCCAGCCTCAGCGCTTCCAGCCCGAGGTACTGGCGGCACAGTTCGACTTCGCGCTCCAGCGCCACCAGATCGCGGTTGTCGGCCATCAGCACGCGGAACAGGTCGGCGAGGTCTTCGAGCGCCGTTTCGGCGCGACGCGGTTCGGTACGCACGAGGGACAGGACCGCATTGATGCTGTTGAAAAGAAAGTGCGGGCGAATGCGCGCTTGCAGCGCCTGCAGTCTCGCCTCGGTCAGCGCCGGCGACAGCATCCGGCTGCGCAAATTGAAGTAGGCGAGCACGAGCAGCGTAGCCACAGCGGTAAAGAAGCAACTGCGCGCCAAACCCGGCGTATCCGGACTGAATACCGCCGAGGTCGCGATCACCACAACGGACGCAATACCAAGCTCGATGGCCACGATCAGGGCGACGGCCATCGGGTAGTCCAGTTCGTGCAGCCAGCGATCTGCGAGGCCGAGCAGCAGCAATGAGAGAATGACCATCGGTTGCGCCAGCGCGGAAATGCCCAGCCACTGATCGAGGATGTCGTACCAGTTCGAGGATTTTAGCGCAGCTGCAACAACCGTCATCGCTATGACGATCACCAGCAGGCGCAACATGACGCCCAGATTGCGGAAATCTGGAAGAAGGTTGGGGTGACGGTTTTGATTTATACTTGCCATCGGCTGATGCGGGCCAAAAATCACGCCAGAACAGGCGCTTAACGCAGTCATTGTGAACAGGGCAGAACCTTAATGCAACCCGAGGAAAAACCCGCGCACGACGCCGGCAAGACCTGGTCCGGACGGTTCAGCGAACCGGTCGCGGAACTGGTAAAGCGCTATACCGCATCGGTCGGCTTCGACAGGCGGCTCGCTGAGTTCGATATCACCGCGTCGCTGGCCCACGCGCGCATGCTGCATGCGGTCGGCGTGCTCCCAGCCAAGGATCTTGCCGATATCGAACGCGGCATGAACGCGATCCTCGGGGAAATCCGCCGGGAAATGTTTTCCTGGTCGGTTGATCTCGAGGATGTACATCTGAACATCGAGAAGCGTCTCACAGACCTAGTCGGCAATGCCGGCAAGCGGCTGCATACCGGGCGTTCACGCAACGACCAGGTGGCGACGGACATCCGGCTCTATCTGCGCTGGGCCGCGGATGAGATCGTTGCGCTGGTTCACGCCTTCCAGAAAAGCTTGCTCGATCTTGCCGAACATCACGTCGATACGCTCATGCCTGGCTACACGCATTTGCAGGTGGCGCAACCGGTGAGTTTCGCGCATCACCTGCTGGCCTACTTCGAGATGATGAAGCGTGACGCCGCGCGCTTTGGCGATTGCCGCAGGCGACTCAACGTGCTGCCTCTGGGCGCGGCGGCGCTCGCCGGCACCACTTACCCGATCGATCGCGAGCGCGTCGCTAGTGAACTGGGTTTCGACGGCCTGTGCGAGAACTCGCTCGACGCCGTGTCGGATCGCGATTTCGCCGTCGAGTTCTGCGCCTGCGCGGCGCTGACGATGACCCATCTGTCGCGGCTGTCAGAGGAACTGATCCTGTGGATGAATCCGCGCTTCGGATTCATCGCGCTCGCCGACCGGTTCTGCACCGGCTCGTCGATCATGCCGCAGAAAAAAAACCCCGATGTGCCGGAACTGGTGCGCGGCAAGACCGGGCGCGTCAACGGCCACCTGGTGGCATTACTCACCCTGATGAAAGGCCAGCCGCTGGCCTACAACAAGGACAACCAGGAAGACAAGGAACCCCTGTTCGACACGGTGGACACGCTGACCGCAACGCTCAGGATCTATGCCGACATGATCGGCGGCATCACCGTCAACAAGGAGGCGATGCGCGCAGCGCTGCTGGAGGGCAACGCCACGGCAACCGACCTGGCCGACTATCTGGTCAGGAAGGGCCTGCCGTTTCGCGAAGCCCATGAGGCGGTCGCGCGCGCGGTGCGCTTCGCCGCTGAAAAGGGTTTGGACCTCACGCAACTGAACGCCGAGCAGTTGCGGCAATTCTCCAAACAGATCGACGCTGACGCGCTGGGCAAGCTCTCTCTCGAGGGCTCTGTCGCTTCGCGCGATCACGTCGGCGGCACCGGCCCGACCCAGGTGCGCGCGGCGATCGTCCGCGCCCGCGCCTGGCTGGCCGCGCGCTAGGGCATTCCGCACGGGCTGCCGTGGTGCCTGCGCCCGACGCGGCAACCTGGCAGGCGATCGCGGCCGATGTCTCCTGCGCCACCGGCTCGCCCCTCCCTGCCGCGCGCGCCGAGCCCACCGGCGGTGGCTCGATCAACCGGGCGTTCAGGCTCGAGGGCGGCGGACGACGCTTTTTCGTCAAGCTTAACTCCGCCGGCCGGCTGGGCATGTTCGAGGCCGAGCTGGCAGGGCTCATGGAACTCAGAGCCACAAAGGCGGTGCGCGTGCCGGAGCCAATCTGTTGCGGGTCGAACGCGCATTTTTCCTGGATCGTGCTGGAACATCTCGAACTCGGCGATGGCTCGGGCGGCCTAGCCGCCCTCGGAGCGCGCTTGGCCCTGCTGCATCGGCGCATCGCCGCCAACTTCGGCTGGAACCGGGACAACACCATCGGCTCCACACCGCAGCACAACCAGTGGTGCAGCGACTGGATCGCATTTCTTCGCGAACACCGGATCGGATTTCAATTGCAGCTTGCCCAGGGCAACGGTTACCGCGGCCGGTTGCAATCCTCGGGTGAGAAGCTGCTGGCCGGACTCGATGCATTCTTTGCCGGCTACAGGCCTGAAGCTTCGCTGCTGCACGGCGACCTGTGGGGCGGCAATGCCGCGGTTCTCGCGGATGGAGAACCGGCGATCTTCGATCCCGCGGTGTACTACGGCGACCGCGAAGCCGATCTCGCGATGACCGAGCTGTTCGGCGGCTTCCCTCAGGCGTTCTATCGCGGCTACGATTACTCGTGGCCGCTCGATCCCGGTTACCGGGTACGCAAGGAGCTCTACAACCTGTACCATTTGCTCAATCACCTGAATCTGTTCGGCGGCTCTTATCTTGCCCCGGCACAGGCGGCCATCGACGGATTGCTCGGCGAAGTTAGCGGTTGATTCACGGCCCGGCGCGACCGGCCGCACGGCCTTGCCCGAAGACGGTCAAGCCGCCAGATTCAAGCTGGATTCAGAATAGTCCAGCGCGGTTCACCGCCCGCTGGATTATTTTTTGTTGCATGAAAAAACGAAGGGGGAGACACGATGGGCGGGAATTTTTCGCGGCGCCTGAAAACGGCCGCCGCAGTGCTTGCGGGCGCGACGCTGGCGATTACTAGCGCAACCGCCCACGCACAGGACAAGCCCATCCGCATCGGCCTGGTCACGGTCGGCAACATCAAGTACTACGCGCTGGAGCGCGTCCAGCCTCCCGAGGCCGTGAAGAGCCTGGACTGGATCAAGTCCGGGATGAAACCCGGCAAGTAGTAAGGCTGCGCACGTCGAAATGAATCAGCTTCTCGCGGTGCTCATCGACGGGCTGATCTACTCGTCGTGGCTGTTCATCATCGCCGTCGGACTGACGCTGATTTACGGCGTAATGAAAATCCTGAACATCGCCCACGGCAGCCTCTATGCGCTGGGCGCTTACAGCGCTGCGTCTCTCGCTGGCCACTGGATCAGCCACGGTCACGCGCCGATGGGCAGCTACGCGGTGATGCTGGTCGCCGCGATCCTGGTCGGCCTGATCGCGGGGCCGGTGATCGAACGGGGTCTGCTGCGTTTCATGTACGGCAAGGATGAAATCGTCCTGGTGCTCGTCACCTACGCGGCGTTCCTGATCCTGGAGGACTTCATCAAGCTCACCTGGGGCGTCGATCCCTACTTTCTGTACCAGCCCTACGGCCTGCTCGGCAGCTTCGACGTGGGCGACCTGACGTACCCGGTCTATAACCTGGTGCTGTTCATCGTGGCCGTCCTGATCGGCGTCACTTTGGCCTGGATACTCACCAGGACCCGGCACGGCAAGATGCTGGTCGCGGTCATTCACGACCGGGAGATGGCCGCGGCGATGGGCATCAACGTGAGCCTGGTTTACTTTGTCACCTTTACCGCCGGCGCCATGCTCGGAGCGGTCGGCGGCGCACTCACCGCGCCGATGATTTCGGTCCAGCCCGGCATCGGCGCCGAGACCATTGTGCTCGCGTTCGCAGTCGTGGTGATCGGCGGCCTTGGCAGTCTGCCGGGCGCGGCGCTGGCTGCCGTCCTGGTCGGCCTGGTGCGTTCGGCTGCGGTTCACTACCGGCCCGAACTCGACTTGTTCGCGATCTATTTCGTCATGGCGGTGGTGCTCATCATGCGTCCCAAGGGCCTGTTCAGCGTGCAGGAGGCACGCAAGATATGACCCTGGCGCAGGAGGCGCGCAGGATTTGAAGCGCGACTTCACCATCCGCGTTCTTGTCGGCGTGTTGGTTGCGCTGCTCTCGGCGGGGCCGCTGCTGCCGCGCTGGGCGATGTTCCTCATCACGGTGTCGCTGTGCTACGGCATCGTCGTGCTCGGCATGATGCTGCTGATGCGTACCGGTGTGGTGTCTTTCGGACACGGCTTGTACTACTGCCTGGGCGCTTACGGCGCGGGCACGCTCGATGTCCTGTTCGGTGTCTCGGATATCGCGGTCATGTTGCTGGCGGCCATCGTGGCCACCGGCGTGGTATCGACCCTGCTGGGGCTGCTGCTGCGCAAGTACCGCGACATCTTCTTCGCAATGCTCTCGCTCGCCTTTTCGATGATCCTCTATGGCCTGCTGGTGAAGACCTCCGCGCTGGGCAGCTCGGACGGTTTCAACGTCGCGGCGAAGACGCTCTTCGGAATACGCATCGCGGGCACCGAGTTCGAACGCTATCTGATCTTTGCCGTGACCGTGCTCATCGCCTTCGTCGCCGCCGTCTGCATGCACAAGTACCTGGCATCGCACATGGGCCGGCTGGCCGGGGCGATCCGCGACAATGAATTGCGCGTCGAGTACATGGGCGCGTCGGTGCGCAACACGATCCACGTCAACTACGTGACGTCGGCGGTGCTGGCGGGGCTGGGCGGTGCGCTTGCCGCGGTAAGCGTCGGCCACATCGATCCCGAGATGTCTTACTGGACCACCTCTGGGGAATTCGTTTTCGTGGCCATTCTGGCCGGCACCGGCAACGTGCTGGCGCCCTTCCTCGGCGCGTTCATCTTCGAAACCATCCGCAGCTTCGCCTACGAATACTCGCCCAACACCTGGCAGATGGCGCTCGGCACCACCATGCTGCTGGTGATCATGTTCCTGCCGGGCGGGTTGTGGTCGCTGTTCACCAGAATGCGAAAGGCGGTCTGACATGGCGGTCGTTCTGGAAGCCAGGGGGCTGAGCAAGAATTTCGGCGCGGTAACCGCGGCGGCCGACATCAACGTCGCCGTCGATCGGGACAGCGTGGTGGGATTGATCGGCAGCAACGGCGCGGGCAAGACCACGTTCATCAACATGGTCACCGGTTACCTGAAGCCCAGTTCCGGCAGCATCGCCTTCGGAAGCCGCGACATTACGGCGCTGGCGCCGCGCCAGATCACGCGGCTCGGCATCTGCCGTTCGTTTCAAATCCCGCAGTTGTTCAACACACTGTCGGTGCATGAGAACCTGCTGGTCGGCGTCGGCATCGTGGCCTCCGGCGGCGGGAAGTGGGCGGATGCGAGTGGCCATGCCGGCACCCCCGGCGAGGCGGTGGACTCGATACTGGAGCGCTTCAATCTCACCGGCTATCGCGACAAGCCGGCCGGCGCGTTGCCCGAGGGTGTGCGCAAGCTGCTCGACATCGCCATGGCCATGGCGGTGAGGCCGAAGATCCTGCTGCTCGACGAGCCCACCTCGGGCGTGTCGGCGGACGAGAAGTTCGGGTTGATGGACATGGTCATGGAAGCGGTACGCGCGCAACAGGTCACTGTACTGTTCGTCGAGCACGATATGGATATCGTCAACCGCTATACCCATCGCGTGCTGGCGTTCTACGAGGGCCGGATCATCGCCGACGGCGAACCCGGCATGGTTCTCGACGATGCCGAGGTGCGCAAGTACGTGACCGGCGAAGCGCGTTGCGCGGGCGGAGGCAAGCGTGCTGCGCATTGAGGCGCTCGATGTCTCCATCCAGTCGGTCAGCATCCTGCGCGGGGTGAGCATGGACGTGCCGGCCGGAAAGTTCGCCGGTCTGATCGGCCGCAATGGCGCGGGCAAGACCACGCTGATACGCTCGGTGATGGGCATTCTCCCGGCGCGCCAGGGCACGATCTGTTTCGACGAAGTACCGCTCGACAGGATGCCGGCCCACCGGCGTGCACGCGGCGGCATCGGTTACATGCCCGAGGATCGCCGCCTCGTTCCGCAACTGACCGTCGAAGAAAATGTACTGATTCCGGCGTGGGCAGCGGGCGTTGCGCAACCGCAGTCGCGACTGGCACAGGTATACAGGATGATCCCTGAAGTCGAAGCCTTCGCCGGCCGCAAGGCGTTGCAACTTTCCGGCGGCCAGCAGAAACTGGTGGCGCTGGCGCGCGCATTGATGTGCGGCACCAGGCTGCTGCTCCTGGACGAGCCATTCGAGGGCGTGGCGCCGGTGCTGGCGCACCGGCTCGCGGAAGTGATTGCCGGGCTGAAAAGCGAGGGGCTCTCGGTCATCCTCACCGAGTCCGACCTCTCGCACTCGGAGGAAATCCTCGACATGGTTTACGCCATCGACCGCGGCGAGGTTTCGGTCGCTACATCGCCGGCATAGCGCCCGCGTCCAGGCTGCGAGCTCGTCATTGACCTCAGCCAGTTGCAGGGAGGTTTTCGTGAACAAAGCGGTATGGGCGTTCGGCCTCGCGTGGCTGCTTGCGCTGTCGACGGCAACGCGGTCGGAAGAACCGCAGGGGCCGGCGGCCGACTATCCGTCCTGGGCCTTCCCCTTGAAGGTGGAGAAACGGCTTCCGCCGGCGGGGCCGGAACCCAAGGCGTTGGCCGGTAGCCCGGCAAGATACACCCAGGATCAGGTCGACGATCTGCTGAACCCGCCGGATTGGTTCCCAGACCAGCGTCCGGACCCGCCCGCAATTGTCCTAAAGGGGCACGATGATGCGTTGGCATGCGGCGCATGCCATCTCCTGTCCGGACTCGGCCACCCCGAGTCGGCCGACCTCGCGGGCCTGACCGTGGCCTACATGGTCCAACAGATGAAGGATTTCAAGGCCGGCAGCAGAATCGACGTGCCAAGGATGAACAAGATCGCGGGGGCCGTGTCCGAGGACGAGTCACAACAGGCGGCCGCGTGGTTTGCGAGGCTCAAGCCCCGCGCGTTCACCCGCGTCGTCGAAGCCGATACCGTGCCGAAAACATTCGTGGGCGACGGCCGGATGCGCTTCGTTGAGCCAGGTGGCGGCACCGAGGTGATCGGCAGCCGCATCATTACCGTGCCCGAGGATCAGGCGCGAGCGCGGCTGCGCGATCCGAACTCGGGATTCATCGCCTACGTCCCTGTCGGGAGCATCGCAAAAGGCAAGGAACTTGCGGGTACCGGCGGCAGCGGCAAAACGGTGCCGTGCGCGATTTGTCACGGTGCGGACCTGAGAGGGGTGGGCAATGTCCCGAGACTCGCCGGCGTTCATCCGATCTACTTGGCGCGCCAGCTTTACCGCTTCAGGAATGGGACGCGAAAGGGAACCGAGGCCGCACTGATGAAGTCTGCCGCCTACACCTTGACTGACGAAGATATTGTCAACCTCTCTGCATACCTGGGATCGCTCGCGCCCTAGGTCGCCGACACCAGTTTCCAGGCCGCAGACTGACTCGAAACCTCGCTCTGTGGCCTATTGCCAAAACCGTGGTACGGTTGAATTCCTCTCCTTTGAGCGCCTCGGAGGTTTAGGATATTGTCGCGCGGCTTCAACGCCTCACGACGTGCCGGTGGAGGCCCGGGACTTGCCCGCTGCGGCCTGCCAAATCAAACATTGCGGCCTCGCATCACCAGTGGAATAGGAGGAGGAAAAACCATGAAGAACGTTTTGACAAGTTTACTGACGGTACTCGCTTGTTCAACGGCTCAGGTCTGGGCGGCGGAAGCGAACGAGCTGACCGCAAGCCAGTCGATCCGGATCAAGGCACCGCCGGAGGCGGTGTGGGCGGTAGTCGGGGACTATAACGGATCACCGCGGTGGCTGCCGCTCGTCGAGCGCAGCGCGATTGTAATGGGTTCGAACAATAGGGTTGGCGCGATCCGCCTGATCACGCGAAGAAACGGCACGAAGGTTACGGAGCGGCTGCTGGAGCACGATCCGCAGGAGATGCGCATGGCCTATACCTACGTGGACGGGGCGGTCATGGCAAGCGACTACTATCCGGTCATAAGCGTCAAGGACGCGGGCGACGGGACAAGCATCGTCGAGTGGAGCGCGCACTTCAAGCGCCTGGCCTACTCGATCGACCCGCCGCCGCCCGGTCAGGATGACAAGTCGATGACGGATTTCTACAACGGGATCTACAAAAGCGGGTTGGAGAGCTTGAAGCGCGTCGTGGAGAGCGGACAGTAGTCCGCGAGGAAAAAACGGCTCGTCGTAGTACCAGCATGATCGCCATGACTCGCCGCGCGCACTTGACGCGTCTGCTCGGCCTGGCTTCGCTGGCGTGCCTGCCGTCCGGATCACGCGGCGCTTCGGACGCGCCCGTTCCACCGCAAGGCATCGGGCGTCGCATCCGGCACCTTTCCTACAGCGATCAGGGCGGTCGACCTGACGGCGTACAGGTCATGGTAAACCGCCGCCATGTCTATGTCGGCCACATGTTCAGCGACGGGGTAACCATTCTCGACGCCGCGGAGCCGCGGCATCTGAAGCCGGTCGGATTTTTCACCGCGGGCGTCAACACCCGGACGCACCACTTGCAGGTGGCAGACGATCTGCTGCTGCTTGCCAACGGCGCGAACATCGTCGCGATGCAGTCCTACGACAGCATGCGCGGCTATTTCGAGAACACGCTCGCCGACAGCATTACCGACCGCAAGAAGTTCCGCTCCGGCCTGAGCATCCACGACATCTCCCGCCCCACGGAGATGAAGGAGATCGCTTTTCTCGAAATGCCCGGCTTCGGTATCAACCGGCTGTGGTGGCCGGGCGGGCGCTATGCCTTCGTATCCGCGCATTTCGACGGCTACACCGACCACATCCTGTGCATTGTCGATCTGAAGGATGTTACCAAGCCGGAAATCGCGTCGCGCTGGTGGCTGCCCGGCATGCATCGGGCGGGTGGCGAGTCGTCGGCGCTCCCCAAGGGCCGCCGCGTCGCTCTGCATCACATGATCACTGCGGGCGATCGCGGCTATGCCGCCTGGCGCGATGGCGGGTTCACCGTCCACGATATCAGCGACCCGACCGAACCCAGGCTGATCTCGCACATCAACTGGTCGCCGCCTTTCCCCGGCGGTACCCACACGCCACTACCGCTGCCGGGACGCGGCCTTGCGGTTGTGGCGGACGAGGCTAACGCCGAAAAATGCCAAAAGGGAACGTTCCACACCTTCCTCGTGGACGTGCGCGCGCCGGAGAACCCAGTTCCGATCGCGACGTTACCCACACCGACAGACCGCGACTATTGCGGGCTGGGCGTGTTCGGTCCGCACAACCTGCACGAGAACCGGCCGGGGTCCTTCCGCAGCGAGGAAATCATCTTCGCTACATACAACAATGCCGGGGTGCGTGTGTTCGACATCAGGGACGCGTTCGCCCCGAAGGAAGTCGCCTCCTGGATACCGCCGGCTCCCAAAAGGCTGATCGACCCGCGGCCGAACATCTCGCTTGCAGCAAAGACCTGCGACGCGTACGTCACGCCTGAGGGGCTGATGTACGTGAGCGACTGGAATGCGGGCATGCACGTGCTGCAGTACGAAGGCTGAACGGCTTCAGGCGGCAAGCCCGCGCACCGGAAGAGTGTGGTCCCGCGTTACACTCCCGCTTCATCGGCGCTCATCGTGGTTCTGGAGGACCCCGCCGTGCCCGCGCAGAAAATACTGGACCTGATCGGAAACACGCCGCTGGTCGAAGTAACCCGCATGGACGCGGCCAAATGCCGACTGTTCCTGAAGATGGAAAGCCAGAATCCCGGGGGTTCGATCAAGGATCGCATCGGCCTGTCGATGATCGGCGCCGCGGAGAAGGATGGAAAACTCAAGGCGGGCGGGACCATCATCGAGGCCACCGCCGGCAACACCGGTTTGGGGCTGGCGCTGGTCGCCACCCTCAAAGGTTATCGCCTGATCCTGGTGGTGCCGGACAAGATGAGCCGTGAGAAGATTTTTCATCTCAAAGCGATGGGCGCAGAGGTCGTGCTCACCCGCTCCGATGTCGGCAAGGGCCACCCCGAGTACTACCAGGACATGGCCGAGCGCCTGGCCCGGGAGACGCCCGATTCGTTTTTCGTGAACCAGTTCGGCAATCCCGCGAATCCGCTGGCGCACGAAACCACCACCGGACCCGAGATCTGGGAACAGACGGATCACAATGTAGACGCCGTGGTGTGCGGCGTCGGCTCGGCCGGCACCATGACGGGGCTCTCGCGCTATTTTGCGAAAGTCTCGCCCGACACCGAGATGGTGCTTGCCGATCCGGTGGGGTCGGTGCTCGCCGACTATGTCCACACCGGCAAGGTCGGCGTAGCGGGCAGCTGGATCGTCGAAGGTATCGGCGAGGATTTCATCCCGCCGATCGCCGATTTCTCCCGCGTCAGGAAAGCCTATTCGATCGGCGACGAAGAGGCCTGCACAACCGTACGCGACCTGTTGAAGAAGGAAGGCATCCTCGCCGGTTCCTCATCAGGCACGCTGCTCGCCGCTGCGCTGCGGTACTGCCGCGAACAGACCCAGCCCAGGCGTGTCGTGACTTTCGTCTGCGACAGCGGCAACAAGTATCTGTCGAAAGTGTTCAACGACTACTGGCTGATGGACCAGGGCTTCCTCAAGCGCGAGCAGTACGGCGACCTGCGCGACTTGATCACGCGCCGCCACGATGAGCACGCCACCGTGACCGTCGGTCCGGAGGACAAGCTGATGACCGCATATGCGCGCATGAAGCTCTACGATGTCTCGCAGTTGCCGGTGCTCGACGACGGCAAAGTAGTGGGTATCGTCGATGAGTGGGATCTGCTCACCGCGACTCAGGAAGACCCGGCACGCTTTCGCGACCCGGTGCGCTCGGCGATGACCCAGCGTATCGAGACCGTAGGGCTGAAGACGCCGTTGACGCAATTGACGGAGGCATTCAACAAGGGCCACGTCGCCATCGTCGTGGACAACGGCAAGTTCTACGGCCTGATCACCCGCATGGACGTTCTGAATCATCTGCGCAATCGCACCCACTGATACTGCTGCATATTTTCACCGCAAAGACGCAAAGGACCCAGAGAATACCGGGGACAAAAGACAAACTGGAATTGAGACCCCGCGACGGGGGCGCGCTGTCTTTAACTCCAGTCTGATAATTGCTTCCTTCGCGTTCTTTGGGTCTTTGTCGTGAAACGGGTTTGTGGTGAAGAGAGGTCGGTTTAATAGGTAAGATTCGACAATGAAGAGCAATCAGGACAAGCAAGGCTTCGCCACCCGCGCCATCCATGCCGGTCAGTCTCCCGAGCCGACCACCGGCGCGGTGATGACACCGATATTTGCCACCTCCACTTTCAAGCAGAGCTCTCCGGGTGTGCACACCGGGTATGAGTACGCGCGCACCCAGAATCCCACACGGCACGCCTTCGAACGCTGCATCGCAGACCTGGAGGGCGGCATTCAGGCCTTTGCGTTTGCTTCGGGACTTGCCGCCAGCGCCACGGTGCTGGAATTGCAGGATGCGGGCAGCCACATGGTCGCGGTCGATGACATGTACGGCGGCAGTTGGCGGCTGTTTGAGCGCGTGCGCAAGCGCTCGATGGGGCTCAAGGCGAGTTATTCCGACCCCAACATCGCCGGCTCCCTGGAAAAGGCGTTGCAGCCGGACACGAAATTGATCTGGGTCGAGACACCTTCCAACCCGCTGCTCAAGGTCACCGACCTTGAGCATGTCGCGAAGATCGGCAGAGAGCGCGGAATTCTTACCGCCGTGGACAATACTTTCGCTTCGCCCTTCGTGCAGCGGCCGCTCGACCTCGGCATCGACCTCGTGGTCCATTCGGTGACCAAGTACATCAACGGACACTCGGACATGATCGGCGGCATCGTGGTCGTCAGAGAGCGCAAGGACCTGGCGGAGAAACTGGAGTTCATGCAGAACGCCATCGGTTCTATCCTCGACCCGTTCTCCAGTTTTCTTGCGCTGCGGGGGGTCAAGACGCTGCCGCTGCGCATGACGCAGCACTGCGGCAATGCCATGCATCTGGCGGCGTGGCTGAAGTCGCATCCGAAAGTGGAGCGGGTGATCTATCCCGGACTGCCCGGCCACCCCCAACACCTGTTGGCGGCGAAACAGATGAACGGTTTCGGCGCCATGATCGCGCTCTATCTCAAGACCAACATGGATGGCGTGCGCCGGGCGCTGGAAGCCTGCGGAGTGTTCACGCTCGCCGAAAGCCTTGGTGGCGTAGAAAGCCTGATCGGGCATCCGGTCACCATGAGCCACGGCTCGCTGCCGGTGGAACTTCGCGCCGGGCTCGGTATCACCGACAACCTGGTGCGGCTTTCGGTCGGCATCGAGGACATCAACGACCTGATCGCGGACCTCGAGCAGGCACTAACAAGGATCTGATGATGAATGCTCGTTGGATTTACAC
>JACXTT010003467.1_pt1 | contig 24217 bp, 16 predicted proteins | sample 9270951 | NCBI WGS metagenome assembly JACXTT01 (sample SAMN15532306, study PRJNA645909) | rock metagenome | isolation source: weathered quartz diorite | place: Puerto Rico | collected 2017-06-21
GCTTGCCGCGGAGGTCGGACAGCCGAAAGATGGATCCTCGATCGTCGAGTGCTTGAAATTCAGGGGCGAGGTCGCCGGGTTTGACGAAGAGCTTTGACACTAACGTCCGCCTCCAGGGCCTCGATGAGTGGTTATCCGGTGAGGGTCAATATCGATGCGAGGGCAAGATTAATAAGATGGCTGAGGTAGCACAAGCGACACGGGGTCCTGAGTTGGCGCATGAGGGCATAGCTGAGATAGGCTCCCAAGGCCACAGCAACCCAGGCCGCGGCTCGCTCGATAAGAAGCCACGCGTGCGTGGGCGGTTGACCCGAGGTGTGCAATCCAATCAAGCCTAGATAGTAGGCGATACCAAGCAGGGAATTAGGAATACGGAAGATGCGTGCTTGGCGAGATTGCGCGATCCGATGGCAGGTTTGGTTGGTCATTGTGCAGAAGGCCGGTATCCAGCGTATAGCTGGTTGCACAAGGCTGCAGTGGACGAGCGTAAAGTAGAGGGAGATGTAAAGACCCAGGCAAGCCAGGAGCGTTGTGAGGGCATTCACGTACATGGATACCTTATTCAAGCTACTGGCGGGCCGGACCGCTGTCAAACGGGCCAACCGGGTTCCAAGCCATTTCTCGAGGATTGATTTCGTGGGTTTGACTTCACTATGCTGTCTTGTCGTTAAGCCCCAAGGTCAGAGAATGATTTGAGCCGAGGCGGTGGAAACTATGGGACGGAACAGGGTGTTCGCGAATTAGCAATTGGTTTGCGCAGGCATGGCGAAAAAGAGAGTTGAGTCTCCAAGCCCGCTGACCGAGCTACAAGACCGGATCTTCCGGTTCGCGATCGAGACGGAGGTGCCCGACGACTCGTTCCTGCTCGTGCCCGTTGACTTCACTGACGCTGATCAGGTTCGGTATTGCATTGACGGCCTAACGCTGGCGCTCGTCAGCCACTGTTATCACCACCATCCGAGGGGCGAGAATGTCTACGAAGTGATGGAGAAGCTGGAGCGGCTCATGGCCGGATCCCCAGAGAGAAAACGAATCAAGAAGCGTGTTGATGAAGCCGCAGCAAAGCAGATGCCGTATATCATCGCTATCAACGACCTAGTCGAGAGCTACTATTCACTGCGCCGCCGGATGGAAGAGCTCCTGGTCGCAGGTCAAGCGTCGCACATCCGACACGGTCAGGGTGATCGCTGAGAAATCCTCCTCTACTTTACCCCGAAGCAGATAGGGATGGTCGTGGCTGAGCATGTGACAAAATCGCGCATAGACTCCAGGAAAGAAGGTTGCCTCGTAGAGGGCGGTCGTGTCTTCAAAGCTGATGAATTCCATAAACTCGTCGTCCTTCGTCGTCACCACTTTGCCCGTAACCAGCCATCCTATGGTTGACACCTCCCTCCCGATGTAGCGAGGCAGATCCCGTGCTAGGACGTACGTGCGTTTGATCTGACTGCGGTAAAGGGTCAGCGGGTGACGGCTGATTAAGAAACCCAGTGTCTCTCGCTCATGCTTGAGCAGCGTGGTTGCGCTGTATTGGGCTGACGTTGGAGCGGCCAAGGCGGGTGCTTGGGGGAAGAGCGATCCGCTGCGGCGAGCGGGCTGGTTTCGATGAAGCGCCTCGCTTGCCATAGCGGATTGCCACATCATCTCCGGGCGGGTTGCCCCGCAAGCGACAGAGTCCATCGTCCCCGATTTGATCAACACCCGTACATCCGATGGGTCGATCTCCACGCGTGCGAGAAATTCCCTGAGGGAAAAAAAAGGACCGTTACGCTCCCGTTCCTCGAGAATTCGGTTGAGCGCTGCCCCCTTGAGGTCGTGCAGTTGCATCAACCCCACGCGCAGCTCTCGGCCTCGGCCTGTATAGTGGCGCTCGCTTTGGTTAATGTCGGGCGAAAGGATCTCGAGCCCCATTCTTCTGGCTTCGCTTATGTAGGCGAAAGTTGAGTAGTAGCCGCCTTGATTGGAAATCACCGCCGCCAGAAATTCGGCTGGGTAGTGGGCGCGTAGGTAGCAGGACTTGTATGAAACGAGCGCGTAAGAGGCCGAGTGGGGCTTGCAGAAGCTGTATCCGGCGAAACTCATGATCATTGCCCAGATTTCATCGATCACCTCCGGTGCAACGTCCCGCTCGAGGGCGCCGCGATAGAACCGCTCGCGATAATCCTGCAACTGCCTTTGTTTGTTTTTCTTCGAGAGCACCTTGCGCAGATCGTCCGCCTCGTATGCACTGAATCCTGCCATCGCCATCGCCATCTTCGATACGTCTTCCTGGTAGACCATCAAGCCGTAGGTTTCATGCATGATCTCGTCCATTAAGCGGTGACAGGAGCGGTAGGGGCCCCCGCGAAGGCGGCGGACATACTCGCGGATGTAAGTATTCGCGGCGGGCCGGATGATCGAGCTATGAATGACCAGATGGTCAAAATCACCGCGCCGTGTTTTCTGCTGGAGTTGGCGCATTGCCGGTGACTCGACATAGAAGACACCCATAGTTTCGCCATCGCGGATTAGGCTTTGCGTTCTGGCATCATCAAGCGGATTCCAACGCGCATAGTCGATCTCGATGTCATGATGCTTTTGGATCGCTCCCAGCGCATCGCGAATGACCGAGAGAGACCGGTTGCCGAGCAGATCGATCTTGATCAGGCCGGCGTCTTCGGCTTGGTCTTTTTCCCACTGGATAATGCGTACGCCTTTGGCCGCGCGCTGGACCGGCACATAGCGCGTGATTGCATCCGGAGCGATCACCACACCACCGCAGTGGACGGAGAGGTTTCGGGGTGTGCCTTCGAGCCGCTCGGCTAGTCGGAGGATCTCGGGCCAGGGTGCGCGAAAGTCGACGTTCTTAAAAGCTGGACTCTTGGCTAGGGTCTCAGAGAGCTGTGGCGTGTCCCAAAACCAATGCATCCGCTCGGTGATGGTCTTGATCTCGCTTTCGGGCAAGCCATAAATTTTCGCCACTTCGCGCACGGCGGCGCGTGCGCGAAAGGTGACGTGATTGGAGATCATCGCGGTGCGCTCTTCGCCATATTTCTTGAAGACGTAATCGAGCACGTCATCGCGCTCGTCCCAGCCAAAATCAATATCAATGTCGGGAGGATCCTTTCGGCCTTCATTCAGGAAACGCTCAAAAAAGAGAGCGTGACGAATGGGATCGACGTGGGTGATTCCCAGACAATACGCGACTAGGCTCGCCGCGGCCGATCCTCGACCACAGGTTCGATCCATCTGACGAACGATGTTCTGCACTACCAGGAAGTATTCGGCAAAGCCTTTTATGCGGATGACGTTCAGCTCACGTTCCAGGCGGTCTAACACCGTGTCGGTGAGCGCGCCGTAGCGCAACTCGGCGCCGCGGTAGCACTCGCCCCGCAAGTACGTGAACGCATCGCGCTCGCCAGCCGGCAGTGGGAACCTGGGGAAGATCAACCGCCCAAGGTTTAGATCAAACACACAGGCTTGGGCAATGCGTCCGGCATTCTCCACCGCCTCAGGGCAGTGAGGGAAGGCGGTAACCATCTCGGCTTGTGATTGGAAATATTGATCCGGCCGGGCAACCTCGTGGGGCGGCAGGCGGGAGAGGCAGGTATTAAGGTCGATTGCGCGCAGCACACGGTGAGTTTTCCATCCATCTTGCACCGTGAAATGGACGTCACCGGTGGCCACCACTGGCAGGTCATGCTGGTTCGCGAATTCGATTCGACGATGGCTGGCGACCCGTGGATGAAGCTCCACATAGAGATGACTTGTGCCCGATCCGCGCGCCAAGGATTCGAGCAGTTTCAGATCGTCACTCAACACCGTCAGATCGGCACGATCCTCGAGCAGCGCCAGTTCAAGCGAGAAGGCCTCTCCCTCAGGAGGTTGAATATGGGCTCGCTGGCCCGGTGAGTTATCCGAGAGGTGCCGCCCGGATATAATCTGGCAAAGGCGCTCGTATCCGCGCCGAGAACGGCAGAGCAGCACCGCCCGAGTGTGTTCGGTTCGAATCTCCGCGCCGATGAGCGGGTGAATGCCGTACGCCTTCGCCATTTCCAGAAAATGAACTAGGCCATAAACACCGTTGGTATCGGTGAGGGCGAGCACGGGCATTTGTTCGCGTGCTGCCGCTGCGCAGAGCACCTCGATGGAATCCACGCCCCGGCAGAGCGAGTAATGAGAATGGACATGCAAGTGGGCGAACATGTTATGAGCGTCTTCTTTCAAGCGTGACGCAGCCGAGCCTACAGCGTCATCTAAGCGAGCCTGAGCGTTGTTACAGCAGAGATTTTGTCATGAGGGAGCCAGCCAACTGGAGATAGGCGACGAGAATTTGATACGCTATCCGGTCGCTTGGTGTTGTTCGCAGTGAAGATCGGGCGGCGGCGCTGCCGCCGCCTCGCTTCTAAGACATCTCATCCGCGCTCGGCCCATAGATAGAGGGAACGGTGGAGCCCATAGGTCGCAGGTAGGTGGAGAGCTGGCCGCGGTGGTGCACTTGGTCAAATAAAGTGATCCAGGCGTGTTGATAGCCGGTCTCGGTAAATACCTCTTGCCCCTGGTACAGGAATGGAATTTTCTTTTCCCAAGCGGTGATAGGCAGCTTGCTCAAGCGGTTGATGAAGTCATCGTGCCGTTGATCGTAGGCGTCGAGAATCGCCTGCACAGTTGCAGGCGTTGGCTCCTCTTTCCAGTCAATCACGCCTTTTTCCAAGCCCTCGACCAGCGCCTTCTCTTCCATGGCCAGCAGCCAGGCGATGTCGCGTGCGCTGCGGGATTTCGGGTCCGGCTTGTAGTCGGACTTTTCCTGTGGAATGCGCGAAATGACTTTTCGGGTAGCGGGGGCCTCTTTCTTCCAGAATGATAAGAACAATGTTTTTTCGTCCATTATTGAGTTCTCCTTTTGATCTGCTCAGGCGAGCGGGTCCGTTGTGGCAGAATTCCGTAGCGCGGACTCGCACGCCGAGGATGTGGAGACAGACTTAGGCCCGTCCCGATTCGTTAGTTCTATGCGGCACGGGGCCAATAGCTGGTTGCGTTGCTCGGAAATTGATTCGGATGATGCCCCGCTTCAGCTGATCTATTGGCTGCGCCTAATGGCACATGCCGTGGTGCTTGGGGTCGAGTCTCATTGGAATGCTGGTTCAAGGGGCGCTTCGCTGGTTCGGATAGACATGCCGACCGTGTCACACGGCCCCACTGGACGACGGCTTCGCCGAAGCGGCTGCGCAGACGATCGATCGTCTGACATAGCGCTGGGTGGGGTTCGCGGAGTGGGTTGTCCGTGGGGAAGAGGAGTAATTGTTCGAAATCGGGCCCGAGGTCGCCAAATCGAACCGAGACATAACGCACGCGTGTCCGCCGCGTGAGGATTTTCACGAGCAGTGACTGCGCTACGGCGAAGAGCCGCGACTCGCGGGAGGAAGAAGGGCAGAGGCGGCTGTGTTGTGCGACCTCCCGGTAGTCTGCGTAGCGAATATGGAGCGTAATTTCACCAGTGGCCGAGTGGATGCTGCGCAGATGGCATGCGCCGCGTTCGATGAGTCGAAAGATATGAGCGGATAGCAGACCGTAGTCATTGCTGTCTTCCCCAAGCGCCTCTTCTTTCAGGAGTATCGGTGCGGTCGCAATCGGATAGACCGGTGTCGGGTCGATGCCCAGTGCCCGCTCGTGCAAGCGAGCTCCTTCGGCGCCAAAGACCGCGACCAGTTGCGGCAAAGGCACATCGGCCAGCTCCCGGATTTGCTGGATGTTGAACTCCACCAGCTGATCGAGGACCGTTGGGCCCATGCCAGGCAATTGCCTGACTGGCAACGGTGCGAGAAAAGGCGCTTCATCGCCGGGTCGGACATCCTGAACACCCGCCGGTTTGATTATGCCGGCGGCGACATGACTGACCAGCTTGTTGCTAGCCACACCGATGGTGGCGGGTAGGCGCAGTTGCGTGGTGATTTCGCGTTGCACACGGGCGGCGGCATCTTTAGCGGCGCCGAAAAGCCGGGTAGTGCCTGTCATCTCCAAGTAGGCACGGCCATAACCGGCGAGCTCGAGGACTGGGCTGTACTGGTCCAGCAGCCGAATCAGGGCGCACGAAGCACGCTCGTAGAGTGGCGGATTGGGAGGCAGTACGATCGTGTCACGACAGAGCTTGCGCGCACGGAAGACGGGCATCCCTTTGCGGATGCCGGCACGATGGGCTTCCTCGGATGCAGCGGTGATGATAGCACGCTCCGCTCTAGGCAAAGCGACAACGACGGGTCGTCCCCGCAATCGCGAGTCGATAACCCGCTCCACCGCTATGGGAAAGGTGATAATATCGCAATAGATGACGTTCCGATTCATGCTGGCTGCCGTGTTGAGATCGGGTTCACACAGTCGATGACGCATCAGTCGGGTTTGAACTTTCGCAGCAGGCCGACGACGATCCCCTGAATTCGCAGCTCATCCGCTTTGACGAAAAGTGATTTCATTGACGGGTTGGAGGGGCGAAGCTCGACACGATTACCGCGCTTGAAGAATTTCTTCACTGTCGCTTCATTGTTGATGAGCGCGATCACCGTTTGGCCGTTTTCGGCGGTGAATTGCTGGTTGACGACCAACACATCGCCGTCGCAGATGCCGTCGTCGATCATGCTGTCCCCTCTAACGCGGAGCGCGAAATGCTCCCCGCGACCGATCAGCTCTTCCGGCACCTCGATCGTCTCGGCATTGACGATGGCATCGATTGGCCGCCCCGCCGCCACCGTGCCCAGCAGCGGCAGCGCCACTGACGAGGCTCCGGGTGCTGAAGATGAGGTTGAGCGTCCGACGAGGCTGGCGGCGTGGGCGATGATCTGCAGCCCGCGTTTCTTTCTGCCGCCCGGCGTTTCGATCAGTCCCAGCGCCTTAAGTCGCTCGATATGGCGGTGCACCGAATTTGTGGAATGAAACCCAAAGCGTTTGCGGATCTCCTGGTAGGAGGGCGCAATCTCGTGCTGGGCGATATAATTCTTAATGTATTCGTAAATCGCTTTGCGTGTCGGCGTCAGATACATGGCCCCACTCCTTCGGCGTGACCCGTGTGCGCATAGGGATTACACTATTTTCACTTTTAAATCACCTGGTAAGAGAAAATACTTATCAAAGCTTCTATTTCGTGCGGCGCCATGACGCCGATCTATTTCCAGCAACGCGTTGTGTAGAGAACCATTCGATTATAGGTTAAATGGCTTACGGGAATTTTGATCCTTTTTTACCGGGTCCATAACATCACGCGACAGCAAACTGAAAGCTTGCCTGACCGGTATTGAAAAGAGAAGGGGGCGGCGAAGGCCTTTCGCGGCGGATCAGGCCATACTTCTTGCGCAGTCGCTCGACCAGTTTCATGATTTTCTCTTTATGTTCACCAGATACGTAAGCTGATCGGTTGTAGAGCTGCTGATAGCGCGCGAGCAGCTCGGGAAAATCTTCTGCCAACGTGGGAAACAATTGCTTGCGCGCCGATGGCATTAGGAAGAGCAAGTTGGCGCCAATGGAGCCAGCGCCTGACTCAACTGCGCGCGAGATGAGGCGCTCCAAACCGAGGGAGTGGTCGGTGAGACCCGGCAGGATGGGCGCTATGAAGACCCCTACCTTCAAACCGCTGTCGGACAGGGCTTTTACCGCCTTTAGCCGGCGAGCGGGCGTGCTGGCGCGGGGTTCGAGGCGACGGGCCAATGTGGGATTGACAGTGATGAGCGAGATGTGGATACGCAGTCGATGGCGTAGATTGAGCAAGCGCAGCAGATCGAGGTCACGCGTGATGAGCGCCGACTTGGTGGTGATCGAGAAATCCAGCCCGCGGTGGCGCAGCAGCACCGCGAGAACCTCGCGCGTCACCCGGTAACGTTTCTCTGCAGGCTGATAGGGGTCAGTCGAAGTGCCTAGGGCGATCGGCAGACCCTGGTCCTTGTGCCGATCAAGCTCTTCGGCGAAGCGTGCAGGCATGTCTCGTTTGACATAGATCTTGCGTTCGAAATCGCGTCCATCCGTCATGCCCATGTATTCGTGCGTGTAACGTGCGTAGCAATACTTACAACCGAATTCACACCCTCTGTATGGATTAAGTGTCCAGGTAAAAGGCAGTTGCGGGTTTGCACACCGATTTAGGGCGGATCGGCAATCGATCTCGAAGTAGGCTACCCCGGCACGGGTCTCTAGCAGCCGCGCTTCAGCCGCCATGCGCTCAATGCCCTTGAGCGTAGGGTCAACGGCAGCGGCGGGCAGGTACAGGTCGTCGATCAAAGGCAACGTGGTCGTGGTGGTCATGGTCTCTCTCCTTAGAGCGGCGCCTATATGCTAAGTGAATAAATAGTGAAAGTCAAGTGAAAATATTTTGACAACAGTTTCGTCGCCTCGGTGATTCGAGCAGGATCTTTGGATCAATAAATCCTTTCGCAACTTGTCAAGGCTCATAATAGTGCAGCGCAAAAAAATTTTTCCAACAAAAAGTTGACACGGCCTAGTTCCAAAATAGAATGGGTTTACACCCGAGAACGACAGCGGAGGGTGAGGCGAAGGGCAGCGCCAAACTAGATCAGGAATCGGTATTCTGTGCTGTGATCGAGTCGGTTAACCGGCCAGCGCCCGGTGCCGAGCGAAGGAGGCGATAAGATCCGTTCGCTCTTTGCCTGGCGCGAGGTCGGAAGTTAACTGACAAACCCTTCGATACAGGGAGCCGAGGAGTGAGGTCCCGGGTCCTGTAGGGGTTTCTTTCCCCCGTTGTGAGCGGATGGACAGCCTTCGCAGAGAGCTGGGAAGGAACCTGATAATGGAACGTGATGCGCAAGCGGCGGGGCTTGGGGGAGAAGGATCGATTAAGGCTTCGGTTCAGGAAGTGGAGGTGACGCTCGATTCCTCGATCGAGCATGTGCCCGAGGTGTGCCGAGATGCGGTCCGTACGGAAATCACCGGTCGTGGGCCGTAGGGGAACCAGGGTGACACCAAGGCGACAGCCTCAAGGGTCGCCGAGGTAACACACCGTCGAGTCAAGGAGGCGGTTACAGAAGACCTCCGCGAGGCGGTAGAAGGACCCCGAGTCGTTCAGGCGCTGAAGCGATTAGCTCAGGAGTGCGGCCACACGATAGACGATCTGCTGCAGTCGTTGTCTACTGAGGATCCATTCGAGCAAGGGCTCAAGGTCTTCCTGGAGGGAAGGTTTTGCGAAGCATCCAAGACTTTCGCCGAAATTGCCCGCCTTCGTGAGGCGAAAAATCTGCGCAGTGCGGCGGAGGCGTACCTCCTTCAAGGTAATGCGCTCGTGTGCCTTGGACATCATATTGAAGCCGTGGACGTGTTCGCCAAATGCTTGGCTCTCGGGCTTGCATCGGCAATTGTTTGGAACGACCAAGGCGTCGCATTAATGGGGGCAGGTCGCTTGGCGGAAGCCGTAGCCAGCTTCGATCGGGCGATCGAAATTCGCAAGGACTACGCCCTGGCGTGGTGCCATAGAGGAAGGGCACGTGCTCGCCATGGAGATCACGAGGGAGCACTCGACCAGTACAAAGCAGCGCTGCGCTTTAATCCGAATTATCATCGAACTTGGTACAACCGAGGACGATCATTGTCGGCTTTGCGTCGGTGCGAGGACGCTATGGAGAGTTACGAGACAGCGATCCAGATTTACCCGCGTGACCCAGCGGTCTGGTATGCACGCGGCAATGTACTCTTCAAACTTCAACGGTATGAAGAGGCGATCGCAAGTTATGATCGCACGCTGGCGCTCGACCAAGTCCACCACTTCGCCTTGACGAATCGTGGTGTGGCGCTTGCTATCGTAGGATGGGAGGAGGCGGCGCTCGGCAGCTTTGAGAAGGCTTTGGAGGCTGATCCTTCATACGGCCGCGCTTGGTACAACCGTGGCGTGGTCCTCCATCGGCTGGGCGAGATTTCGGCTGCGAGGAGCAGCATTGAAAGATTTCTATCCTGCGCCCCACCGAATTCCCCTAGCATCGAGGCGGCCCGCGGCCTCCTGAAGCAATTAAATCAAACCGTTCCTTAGTAGTGGGAGTGAGCAGATTGCATCTGGGCGGGTCAACTCGTAAGCCGGCCAGTTCCTTGGACCGTGAGACTCGGGATATGCGTGGCCCGGCCTCCAGTCTCGTCTTTCGACCAGATCATAGGCGCGTTTGACTCGACGCGGTCCGTCGCATCCAGGTTAAGTAATTCCTTCTATCGCAGCGCAAATCCTCACCGTGTTAGCACCGTAGGATACCCAGGAAAACAAGGAAATACGGGACATCCGGGAAAACGGGGGTCGCGTACTCGGCAGCCGCTTCCTATAGTGAGGCTGTTCACGTCTCTCCCATCGCCGTGGATTCCGGGGCAAGTTCCCGGAGAGTGCCGCTGAGTTGAGAAGCGCCTCCAGGCGGCTGTCGCCCTGACGACGGGCGAGCGCAGTTGATTGGCGTGAAGAAGTACGCGAAGTTGGTGGCAAGTTGAGCCTCCCGAGTCGTGAGCACTACCCTCACCCTGTCGCACTAGCTGCCGAACCGGGCGCTCGCGACTCGGGACTCTTACCCACTCCGTCTGGAGGACATCATGAGGAGGAATCGGAACTCGGTGTCGTATTGTCACAATCCTGTGATTGCTGGGATGTTCCTAATTCCTTTGATGGCGTTGTTTCTCGTCTTCTCCTCCTCCGATGGTCCGCTCTGCAGCGGAAACGCGCAATCTGCCCCGCCATCGGTCATTTATTGCCCGTATTGGACGATGAAGGAGGGATTTAACGCCTCACTGATGCTAGCCAACACCTCCGACGAACGCATCCGCGTGTTGGCGGAGGTTTATAATACCAAGGGCGGCGTCCTACTCATGCCGGAGATCAGGCTGGGTGGACGCGAACGCGTCACCCTCGATGTCAAGCGTTGGCTAACGGGGATGCCCGCTCCCGACGCTTTTGCCGAGGGCAGTTTGATTTTGCGATATACCGGGAATTCGTTCGCATTGGCGGCCCTGTTGACGGTGACGGACCCAACGAGAAGTTTGTCCTTCGATTTTCCTGCGGAAATGAAATCATATTTCTACAGCTCGACGATGTTGGAAGGACTGTGGTGGATGGTGGATGCTCAGACTAGTGTGAAGCTCATCCTTACCAATACTTCGGCCGGCCCCTTGAACGTTGTCCCTATACTTACGGTGGGGCAAAGTAAAGCAACGGCTGGTGCGCTTTCGCTCGGCCCCCACGAGACGCGAACGATGGCGGTGGATGAGATTCTCGGCTTAGGTGGCCTGGTGCGAGGTAACATACTCGAGGGCGGTATACAACTAAAGCATACTGGTGGACCCGGCGATCTGATGGCTAATGTGACGCTCTCCAATAATCGTGGGTTCTCTTCCACATTAAAGTTCATCGATCCGGCGGCGCAGCGGTCTCGAGAGATTCATGCGCCCGGTATCCTGGTTCAGGGCAGTTACCTGCCCGGCATGCCCTTCCTAACAGGATACACCACGATCATACTGCTTCGAAATACAACCGACCGGGAAGTGCAAGTACAAGGGAGCTTCGATTACACCGCGGCCGGGGTCACGAGGTCGGTGAGGATCCCGCCCATCCGGCTCGGTGTCAGTGAGACGAGACGGATAGACTTAGGCCGAGTGGTGAGTCAGCGTGTGCGTCTTCCGGACCGCTTGGAGTCGGCGGGACTAGAAATCGAATACGACGGTGTACCAGGCGGGATCCTCGCAGTAGGAACCAGTTTTGACGGAACGACGACAATGGCATTCGACCGGTTGCTGCGGAACCCTCAAATTCTTCCGACAGACAGCTTCAGCTTTCCTTGGAAGATCGAAGGTGACTTCCAATCACTGGTTCAGATCAAAAACACGAGTCGGGAACAGCGTAGTTTCTGGTTGAACTTGTCCTACCAAGGCCAAGCGAACTTCCGAGGGGGCGAATATGAAGTCGGGACCAGGAGTCTGGCGCCGGGTGAGACTGCCGTGATCGACATTCGGGAGCTTAGAGACCGACCGGTGGAAGATCGCTTGGGTCGGGTCCTTCCCTCATGGGCGGTGGCTGGCCAGGCACAATGGGTTAGCATAGAGGGTGATCATGAGCTAATTGGCCGCGTTTCGATCTATAGTCCGAGTCAAGGGCTCAACACGAGCACTAACGAGCTGCTGGACACAGGCGATCCCCGTTGCGTCAATTTCATTCCGGGACAGTGCATTGGACTTTATCCCACGGCGCCTCCCATTCAAGGCGGACCGGGTCAGGTGATCAACCTGACAGCTTATCGAAAATCCTACGACTGTTGCACGGACGTGTTTTTGAGGGATATAGATATCACCCTTGCAAGCTCTACCGCTTTTTTCAGCAGTGACAGCACGGTGGCCGAAATAGACCCGACGATTAAAGGTAAAGTCGTATTGCGCAATCCGGGCACGGCGACCGTTACTCTGATCCATCAGGTGCAGCCCCGCTACTGCGGGCAGCCGAATGTTTTCGGGTGCTTCACGCAGTTTGGCGACTTGCCTCGCACGTTCAAGGCCACGCGCACCATCAACGTCACGGCACAGACAACCTCCGTTCAGATTACTAATACGGCGCTAAGCCCTGCGACGTTGGCGCCGGGCGGCAATACCTTCATGCAAATAACTGTCGATTATTCTGCCGGGATGCAGGGTAGGTCGATTACCGTGACGGCGACGCGCACGATCGGCTCAGCCGAGTGCGTCGACACCACGCCGGGTGCGAGCTCCCCGACGGTGAGCGCTCAGTACATCGTGCCAGCCGCTCAGACCACAGCCGGGAGTCAAGTCCTCACCCTACCAATCAGCGTGGCGCTCGGATCCTGTAGTGGGACGGCCACCTTCCGTGCGACCGTCTCGGCGCCTGACACTCAAACACTCACGCCGCCAGTTGGTAGGGACCAAGCGACGCTGGGCATCGTTAGACCAATGATTTTTTCTGTCACCCCGAGCGGTCTGGCCCGGGGCTCGACAGCAACGGTCCAGATCGCAGGAGAGAGCTTGACCAGCGCTATTGGCCCCACAACGCTCTCCACAGACAATGTAGCGGTGAAAGTGACGCTCAAGACCGCCACGTCAGCGCTCCTAACGGCTGATGTCTGCATACCCTGGACCACCATCGGCGGCAGTTTGCTGATCACAGCAATTGTGCCAGGTCTAGGCAGTGCAAGTGCACCCTTCGGAATAATGGCCCGCGCGCTACAAGCTCCAGTCATCACCGCCGTTTCGCCATCGAAGCGATACTCTCAGGGGCCGCCCGAGCTTGAGCCAGGATCATCACCTCTGCGGCCGATCGCTGAGGTTAGCAAAGGCTCATCGGTGGCGCTCACCATAGCTGGCAGCAATTTCGTGGGCACAACCCCCAGTTTCCTTACCACATGGGAATACCCTTCACCTACGGTCCTCTCTTTCGACAATTGCTCGGACACGACGCTTCGCGTGACAATTAATACCAGCGGGGCTCGCGTCGTAGGCTTCTACACAATGGTTCTGAGTAATGACCCTTCGAACAATGACGGCAGAACGGATTTGCTCATTGAGGTCGATCCGAGTGGTCCGGTGGTGGACGGGTATTCACCAGGGGTGATGCGCTCGGACCAACCGGCGCTCCTGATGATCTGCGGGCGAAACCTGGATGGGGCGCAAGTCGTGGAGGAGGGAGGGCGAGGCCTGCTGGTCCTACAAATAGACACACGCACGAGTGAGATGATCACGGGCACATTGCGGCCGACGTCGCTTGCTCAACCGGGACAGAGCGTAACCCTGTCGGTTGCGGGGAACGAGCATCTAACCATTGGGATCAAGGGCAATGAGTCCTCGGGCGTGATCGAGGCGCCAAGAGTCCGATTCGGGGACGGATTTATCGAAAATCCGGTGCTGACACAGAGTGGTTCGCCATCCAGATCAGGGTCGGGCGGCGGGATCGACTCGCTGCTCGCACCAGAGCGCGCAAGAGGTTTGAATCGAATAGCACCTGGTTTGGTCCGCGCGAACAGGTCTGCTCAGTTTCCTATTATCAGCTTCGGGTATGATCTGATTAATCTGCATGTGCGTAAGGCGTTAGTAGGAGAAGCCGACGCCATTGGGGCACTGCTCGGAACGGATCCATTGAGGTCGCTCGGCGTCGGCGAGGCACGGCCGGTCGCTGGTTTGATTGCAGCCGCGTATTTGCGGGTGCGCGTGGTCGTGAGATGGAACTTCCTGAATTTGCCGCAGGTTTGTATTCAGGCGATTGGTGCCGCGCACATAGCGGGCGGCCCCGGGTTCTTGGTGGCAAGCGACTACTGCCTTGGGCGATGCGCATTTGCGCTCAAGAACCCGATCGGGAGGCTTACTGGATCGAGTTTCATTTCAGCGCAACCGTGTCTTCAAACTAGCAACTTTTCCCCGGCTCAGCCGCTTTCTGGAGTGTTTTACGCGCTGGTCACAAACACCGGGACGGCGAGTTGCTGTGGGCAGAACAACACCACCTTAACCATGCACCCGGGGACGTCGGAGACAGTGACTCGGTTAGCGTTCAATTTTGACGGCTTTGCTAGTTGCTCTCCGTTGAGCTGCGCCATCTCGGAACGATTCACACCGAGCACTGAAACTCGCTCCGAACCGGATGGCCCCCTGGTCGTACTGACCGCACCACCGCCGTGCGCGAACATAGAAAGCGTCGTTTTCACTCCGGGCACGGTCCCGGTGGGCGGGTCCGCGAGCCTGGAGGTGCGCGTCCATCACGGATCAGGAATGCCGGGATTTCAAATCACAGTGCAGGTCTCCCAGGTCACTGCACCGTTCTGTGTCGCTCCTCCCTCTGCACGCCAAACTGTAAGCGTCCCACTTTCCCGGTCAGCGGCGGGGACCGTCGAACTCAATTTCCCCGTCTCCGCAGCAACCTGTCAAGGCGCGACTTTGGCTACATACAAAGCCACGATCCCGCTTGATCAAGGCATCCGAGTAAGCCCTCCCGCCATGAGCGACACGGCCAGCCTCTCGGTCAGCGCGATGCCTGCGATAAAGCTGACGCTCAGTGGGCCGGGGGCCGTTTGTGAGGGGCGAGAGGCCGAATTTGCGGTTGAGGCCACGAACCTCCCTGCAGCAGGAGTCGGAGTCGATCTTTCGATTATGAACTCTCCCTCTGGCCCGGGTCGCGCGAGGTTTAGGAACGGCCTGACGACATTGTCTCTGAACAATATGGAATTTCTGTTCGGTCTCGCAAGGTTTCACATCATTGGTGTGACTCCCAGTGCCGTAGAAAATGACATGACACTCAGGGCCGAGCTGCGCGGTGCGACAAATCCGCCGGCTCCCACTGACAGGAAATTCAGTGTGGCCGATTCCATTGTGACGAAAGATGTGATCGTGGTGGGCTGGGTTGATGGTCAGGCTCAACAGATCGACGAGGTCGGCGTCTCACCCGGTTTGATCGGATCGCTCAATAGTGCTTTTGGATGCGTCACAACCTTGCTTCAGTGGAGCCAGGGAGTTCCGGTGTATGTTTTGGATAGTAGGACGGGAGAGAGAAGTGAACCGAATCGGAGGTATGCAAACGCCTGGTTGATTAGGAACTCCGGCAACCCGACACCCGTTGCCGAATTAACAGGGCCCGCGGTAGATGCCTTCACCAGCAACAAGAAAAATTACAGACTGTTCGCTCGATTTCTGATTGAAATGTGTGTGCTCAACGGGCAGCTAATTGCGTTCCCGACGATCTTAAAACGACAAGCTTTAGTTGGCGACACGCCTGAGCCTTGCTCCGGCAGGCAGTTTTATGGAGCCGATGGGGAGTATGCGCCTGACAATGATAGCTTCTCTCCTCAGGATAGTGTTCGCACTGGCTTGCTCAATCGAGGTCGAATAGGAGAAAAAGGCCAAGCCGCTAATGCGACCATCAACCGCCGCACCACACCCTACGTTTGGTCGAAAATTATCTTTTCGGCTCTCAAGGCAGATGGTTCTTATGACGATGTGCCGAGGGAGCTTTTCCCAACTTATTCGATCTACGTCGACGGTAAGAAGGTTCCTCCAGATTTCAAGCAGAGCGACGTTGAGCTCTTTATTCGATTAGGCGCTCCCACGCCATGACAGCAAAAATAGATTATCCAGGTTGACCGACGTATGCCGAGGAATATGGAGAACGAATGGATTCATACTTTGGTCCTCGTATTACTTATCTGCCTATTCTTGGGCATTGTGCGAGGGCAAGAGAAGAACGCCGCTAAGGTTGAGAAGCCTAAAGCAAAATGGGAGCAAGCAGGCCCAGAGGAAGCGCGTCGGGTGCTGGAACAGCACCCTGAGCTTCTTTCGTCCGACAGCCCTTATGCCGAACTCATCGCCCGGGCGTCAAAGGTTGGGATGGTCGGGTTCTGGAAAGAAGAGCTGAGACACCCGGATTCCCGCGTACGTGAACGTGCTTTGGAGCTGTCTACGCCCGAGGTGCTTTCGGCCGAAACAGTGATTCCGGCGATTCTCCCGCTCCTCAACGACAAGTCAGCACTCGTCCGCTTCGAGGCTGCTGCAGCGCTTCTTCGCTTCGGGAATGAGCAGGGGATTGGCACCCTCATTGCGTTGGTGAAGGATCCTGGCGGGAGCTTTCCATCGAAGGCAGTGGATCTTCTGGTTCGTCATAGGAGAAAAGAAGCAGTCCCCGTTTTCAGGGAAGTGTTTGAGGAAGCTCTGAATCAGTTAAGCAAGGGCAAGGATAGTGCTTATCCGGCACACTTCGCGCATTATCTGGCTAAAGGAATGGCAGCCCTCGAGGATCGGGAAAGCTATCACCTCTTCGCACGCTACTTCCATATCCGCTTTGCCGTCGGTCCGCAGCTGGTCGATTTCGGTGTGGTTGAGGCAGCTGGCCGCCTTGCCGACCCCAGACTTGAGGAATCGCTGCGAGCAATCTTCGGGCAGTCCAAGGAGCTACGTACTCGACTGGCAGCCGCGTTTGGTTTGGCAAGGCTTGGAGACGCTTCGGGTACGGCATTCTTGATGCACTATGCGGGGCAGCTTCGGGGTGTTCCCGATTCAACACGTTACCAGGTCGACGTAGAAGGTAATAGAAGGGGAGTCGAGAATCCGGCGTATAGTCGGTGGAAGGAAGGGAAGCCGCCCCTCCATGAACTCATCTCAGCCGTTCTGTACTTAGGCGAACTCAAGGTCTCCCAGGCCGTTCAGCTTTTGCTTGAACTTACCTCGGTTGAGAACGAAGCCGTGATAGAGCCAGCAATCAAGTCCCTGGCTTTGCTTGGGGACAATCGGGCAGTACCAGTTCTTGTCAAGCTCACGAGTCGCGAAAGCCAGATTCGGCACTCGGCCGCTTATGCACTACTCTTCTTTGATCATCCAGAGGCCAGCAAGGCTATCGATCGAGTATTTACCAACGAAACAGAGAGGGCCAACTTGATCAGAGAAGCCAAGGAGCTTGGACCGGCTCAGTTTCTCCGGCCGTCTGCGTAATCCCATTCTTTGGTTTGGACTCCACGTTGTCGATTCGTGGGTCAGTGCTCCGGAGTCTGGGACAGTAGTCGCTGTCAGGTATGAGTCTGTGCTCTCGAGATGATTTACGCCACTTGGGCAGGTTTGGGAGCGCGCGAGTTCTGAATTGATGTTTGCGAGGGGCAGCCAAATTGCTCTAGTTGTCGCTCGTCCCGCTGCATCTCCGGGTCCACGGCCAAAGTGAGGCAAACGGTTCGAAGAAGGCTGGGGAGGAGTTCTTCTTTAGGTTCTACAATTCGATGCTTCATCCATTTGCGAAGCCGTCGGGCAGCCTCCGTGTCGGCACGGCTGAGATAGGCTAAGCGGCGAGAGATCTTGGTCTGGGGTCCGCCAATCACCTCGTTCAAGAAGTAGACACATACCTCGTTCGAACCCAGCTATGTGGGTTCAGGGCTATACTGGGAATGCAAAATACAGCGTGGCAAGTTCAACAAATGGAATTCTTGCCGGGCGGTATCGGGACCCCGTGTCTCCAAATCCATTCAACCTAAATCCGGCGCGTTCCAGCACCAGAAATCGGACGCGTAACTCCGTCTTTATTGGCTAGGGACGTTATTTTCGTGTTCCGCCGTATCTTAACTAAATGTTACGATACGGCGGAATGCGCAAATCACCCCGGAATGTCACCATCGCCTTTAATCATGCTGGTTCGGTTCACTCCCGAGATCCACAACCTACGAGAGAATTTGATCGACTGCTGCAGAACGACGGACTTCGGCTTGCGAACCTTGAGGCGGTTGCTCCATTCTCCGAGTGTTCCGTCCCGGACTCACTGCACCATCCCGTCCGGTCCCCTAGTCTCTGCCCGGGCTCCTGCAGTGCTTGGCACGCACCGAGCAGGCTTTCGGTCCTTTTCGGAATTCCGGTCCGCTTTCACGCCGGATTTAGGTTCAAGGGCGTTGAGGCTCCTCCCTTAACGGGCTTGTTGTGTCTTCCGTGACAGACGTAGATAAGTGTTGGGGTATGGCGATGTCATCGGGAGGGAAGTCGAGGGCAGCTGCTCAACCCGCGGCAGGGCGGTGCTCGTACCCTTGCGATTGAGCAGGCGGTGCAGGCGCCCTATTCCAAGAAACATGGTTAGCCAGCCTGAAAGGAATACCAGCCAACTCACAATGACGAGTACGGTTCCCCTTCTCGACAACGTGAGGATAACGAATGGAGCCACAAGGTAGAGAAAGAGTAGCGCTAGAATCGTGAAGCCGACGACGATATGGCGCTGGGTCGCTCGGGTTCCAGCGGTCAGGCGAAGTACTTCCAGCTCGGCTGGTATGGGAACTTCTAATGGTGCGCCACAGCGACGGCAAAACCGAGAGGCCTTCGTATTCTCCGTTCCGCATACTTTGCACATAGTAGAGCTTGGGCGTTGCCTGATCAGCGCGACTATGGCCTCGGCTTCGCGTGCCAATGTCTCTCGATCTCCGGTGGTCAGCATGCCGTACTTGATCATGTAGTCGAAGGTAACCTGCGTCAAACGATTGCCCAGAGCTTCAGGCTGACTGTCAGGCTCGTCGGGTAATCACAGACATTAAGTGATATCCCCCAGCGTCCCCCGCCGTGTGGTCCACGCCGAGCATGAAGAGGTTCTTCGTTGAGAATCCGATATCCCAGCTGCTCCAGGGCGTGGGCCAAACGCGGGCGCAAGGCCGAAATGTCTCCGGGAAGAACCGATCGTAGGTCGTATTCACTTGTGTGTTTGGATCCCACGGTCGAGTATCCCGCAATTATCGCCACCAGCTCCAAGGCTCCCCGAGTGCATCGTTCGATTCGCAGTCGCGCTAAACCACATCGACAGTGTGCCTGACAGCTCCTCAGCATTGCACGCGCTAGTGTTCAGGAATGTTCTGTGCTTGTTGCTTACTGCAGCGGGCCGCCCGTAATTGGTGACTGCGAGAGTGCGGTTCGGTTGAATTGATTCATTGGGTCTCGGGGCATATCCTCTTGCAAGGAGGGCCTTCGCCGCAGACACTACGGGCGCCAGACTCGCGGTGATTATAGGGAGCTAAGGCTCGCGAGGGAGCGGGTACGAATGCAATCGCCAAGACCCTATGGATAAGAAACGCGTACTCTTCATCTGTACGGGAAATGCATGTCGAAGTCAGATGGCGGAAGGCTGGCTCCGTCACATTGCTGGCGGGGAATTCGAGGTACACAGCGCCGGGACCCATCCCTGGATGGTCCATCCGCTGGCAGTAGAAGTCATGTCGGAATGCGATGTCGATATTAGCGAACACCGCTCGAAGGGGATTGCCGAATTTCTCGACCGGCAGTTTGACTACGTCATCACCACATGCGACCGAGCGAGCGAGACTTGCCCTGCGTTGCCTGGCCATCACGAGCATATTCATTGGAGCATCGATGACCCCATCTTTGCCCAAGGCGATCGAGAACCGCGCCTAAGGGAGTTCCGTCGGATTCGGGACGAAATTACAGAACGGATAGATAATTTCGTATCGCAAGTTCAAGGCTCTGGAGGCGCCATCGGCGACTGATGGATCGGTGCCCACCGGTATGAGAGCCCTTCAGCCAATCGAAAGAAAGCACATGGTTTCCCTATGAGGGCTACTCTCCGGCATAACTCAGGCGAAGAACCAGTATATCGTTTCGTGAAAGCTCTCGGTTAAGGGTGATCCAAGCGCTTTTATATTGAAATGGGACTTTCGTCTGACCGGCGAGCTCCGTTATTTCACTCGGGCGATGAGTAGACTTGAGTTCTATCCGGGCACTAACTTGGCCGGAAGAACGGTTAAACACGATGACTATGTGATCCCGATCGCCCTCCAGCCTCCGAACTTCAACTAGAGCTCCTGGCGGTCTGGTTTCGACTCGAGTTACCGGTGTAATACCGGCCCACTTGATCAGTGCCTGAAAAAACTGGCTATTGGCCCTGGTCTCGTGCTGAGTCTGAGCTAGGCCCATGAAAGATCCCACGAGGAGTGTCTTCCCCTTACCGTATCTAGATTCAATTAACGCCGGTAACCCATCAGCGAATTGACCCAGCACTGCTGAGCGAGGAGAGATGGGCCGAAAGGATTCTTCGAATATGGTCCCCTCGAGGGCCATTCCCGGCTTGAACGGTGAAGAGGGGTCATTTGCTGGGCGCAAGAAAATCTTTGTGCGCTCTGCTGGTAGCACCTGGTCCTCCTGGGCGCCGAAGACTTCATGGAGGCTGAATCCAGGAATTGCCTGAGCCGCATATCCCCGCTCGTCATTCCAGGCCAGTCGTGCTTCGGAAAAAACCGCTCCGCCTTCTTGCACAAAAGCGCGTATCGCATCGGCCGTTGATTGAGCCATCATGACAGGGTAGGGGACGATTAACAGCCTGTATTTACTCAATGTGCCGAGCCTCATGTCTTCTGCATGGACAAAGTCAACCGAAATGTTGCTCTCATAGAGCGCTCGATAGAAACCGGCCAATGAGTCACGCAGAGTTGTGCGGGTTGCTACGCTCTGTTCGCCCCCGACCATATGAGAGAGGGGATCATAGAGTATGGCCACATCAGCTCCTGCTGGCCGGCTCGTTAGTAGCAGCGCCTGATATTGATTTACAAGGCGCGCCACATCGCCCGCCGCTCGTGCCCTCTCTGTTATGGTGCCATCGAGATTGATTAGACCGTATCCGCCCGACTCGTAGCCGGAGCTCATGGGGTAGTAGGCATAGATATTGATACCTCGGGCACCGGACGCAATCGCGCTCCACATCCAGTTGCGCAAGTCATCAGCCGTCACCGGCTCGCTCACGCGCGTTCCTGTGGTTCCGAATCCCGCCTGCAATTCTCCGACGTAGAACCCGCCTCCAGATCGCGTCATCGACCTAATAAAATCAAAGGCTAGCGCGCGTCGGGACGTCGCCCAAGGCGCTGTTGAGCTTGCATGTTTCGGGTAGATGGAGGTGCCGTAATAGTCAACGCTTCGCGCCATCTGCCAGTCGTCCGGGACTCCATCGCCATTGAACGGGGAAGTGAAGATCGCAGGAATGGCGGCGTGGCTTGTAGTCAGGCGCGACGAATCAGCACGCCTGACCGCCTGGGACCGCAGCGCCAGATCCTCTGCCAGTTTGTTGGCGATGAATTTCTTCCAATCGATGAAGTCCGTGTAGGAGAGGATAGTCCCGAATCGAGGCGGCTCGACCTGACTCCAGCCAGTATATGTTCGGTACCAGGCGGTGTTGAGTTTCTCCAGTGTGCCGTACTTGGTTTGAAGCCAGCGGCGAAATCTCGCGACCGAGTTGGGGCAGAAGCAAAACTGTGCATTGGGGACATATTGGATGACGGCCCAATTTATGATGTGGGGCTCGCTCCACAAATCCCAGCCATAGAACGCGGGTTTCTGTCTTAGCACCTCGGCAGCAGCGGCGAGGAACCGCAGTGTCGCCTTTTGCACACCTGGGTGGTCGAAGCAGAATCCTGGCGCGGCCTGTGATAGGATTTCCGCGCCGCTTTGAGTTACAAATTTGGCGTCAGGGAACTTTGCTCCGACCCATTCGGGAGCGGAATCGACGTAGGCCTGAACAATAACCTTTAGCCCGACTTCCGTGGCAAGATCACACAGTAGATTGAGTGCCGAAAAGTCATATTTGCCCTCGACCGGCTCTGAGGAGGTCCATTCGACCCAACAGCGAACGGTGTTAAAACCCAGAGACCGGATTTGTGCGAGGTCCTGCTTCCAGGCTTCGCGAGAATCGCCGGTGTCGCGTGAGACCATCGGGGCTCGGGCTCTCCCGCCTCCATACCATACTGATACGGGAAAGAAGTCGCAGTGAGGCTGCTCCTCTGGCTCGGATGAGAAGTCCTGTCTCTCTACTAGGGGTTGGCTCGGGAGCACCCCGAGCATCAGGGCGAGAATCAGGAGAATCCTCGATGGTTGTTTAGAGTGGTGCACGTGATTTCTCCTTTTAGAGATTTGTGGAACCTGACCCATTTTACTGGGACCTGCCCGGCTGGACGAATCAGCGTATGGCGGTCCAGACGTCAGGCGATCCGGTCGTTCGAGCCCGCGGCGAATGCAGGAGTTCGTATTGATGGAGGCATGCTCCCGGGCGTATGTTTAGTGTTGCGGGGACGCGAACAGACGGGGCTCCAAGGGTTGCGTCGGCCGTCGTCAACCGGACTCACGTCAGAGTCGGTTTGGTGATGCGGGGACAGATGGCAGGCCTAATTGATCGAGACTTGCGCTCGAGGGCAGGCTTGTCGTTCTGGCCGGCGACTCCAAACCGCTGCAATTCCTTAGCGCCCAGCTCATCCCTGAGCGCGAGCGAATCAGGGAAAGCGTTGCCGGATCACGGAAGGATATGTATGCGACCCTGGAGTTGGCAGCTAAGCACCGCCTACGACCGATCGCTGAGGCTCACCGGCTCGATGTGGTTAACCAAGTTCTTGAGCGCGTTCGAGAGAACAAACCGAGATTCAGAACCGTCTTAACCATGGATCCGTGACTTCCGCGTCACCGTATTTCCCATTCATCATGGCGGGCCCACTGGGTATCAAACCAAACCAATCCCCGGAAGAGCTTTGCGGCGAGGCGGCCGACTCGCGCGTGTGGCATTCCTCACCCCAGATCGATTCGAGTGCTGCCCCCTCTCGCTCCTTCTGTGTCTTAGCGGCAACTCCATTCGAGTTTGACTTGGTCACGGACCTTCTGGAAGCGCTGCAGTCGTTGGCGCCCTCCGGGTTAAAAGGGAGGCAAGGGCGATACGGCAGGAACCGAGTGACGGTTTTTCAGACTCAGATCCGAGCGAAGGGAGCCGGAATTGTTTTCGACTTTCTTCACAGGACCCGCTCTTGCTTTGATCTTGCTCTAGTCTGCGGGTTCGCCGCAGGTCTATCACCCGCAGTGCAAGTGGGCGATGTCGTGCTATACGATCGCTGCCTTTCGGCAGGAGAGGAGGCCGGGGAGTGTCACGTCGACCCATCGTGGATACGAGTCATTCAGAGAGTGCTGAATCGGACAGGCATATCTCTCGCGCGCTGCACGGGACTCACCATTGATCGAGTTCTCACTACCGCCGACGAAAAAATAGTTCTCGGAAGAAGGTTTAGCGCCCAGGCAGCCGATATGGAGAGTTATCATATTCTACGCGGCATGCAGAAGCTCGCGGTGCCTGCCTTGGTTCTTCGGGCTATCAGCGACGATGTGACTCAGACCGTTCCCAATCTCGACCTGGCGATCGACGAGGCCGGGGGCTTACAGATTAGCCGATTATTGAGACTCTTTCTTAGAAGGCCTCTCCCCGCTGCCCGGCTAGCTCGAACGTCTTGGAGGGCGGCTGACTCGCTTCGTCGAGCGGTACATAGCATACTGTCAAGCTGTTAGATCGAAATCTGCCAGATGACGACGACCATCGCTGCAGCGCCAACAGGTTTTTCGCTTGATGCAGCGTTCGACTACTGTCGAGACGTGGCGCACCACTATGAGAACTTCCCTGTTGGATCGATAATGCTGCCAAGGGAAATGCGGAGGTATTTCTATAGCATTTATGCTTTTGCCCGCACGGCAGATGATTATGCCGATGAGCCAGGCTACGCTGATGAGGAACGACTCCGCCTCCTCGCCGAGTGGGAGGACGAACTCGCCTTGGCCACCCAGGGGCGGTCACAGCATCCGGTATTCATCGCGCTAGCGGAAACGGTTCGCAAATTCAATTTGCCGACACAGCTGTTTCGCGACCTGCTCACCGCTTTTCGAAGTGATGTTACCACCCACCGCTACGACACCTTTGAAGACGTATTAAGTTACTGTCGGTGCTCGGCCAACCCGATCGGATGGTTGATCCTGAGAC
>JACXTT010003468.1_pt1 | contig 24202 bp, 18 predicted proteins | sample 9270951 | NCBI WGS metagenome assembly JACXTT01 (sample SAMN15532306, study PRJNA645909) | rock metagenome | isolation source: weathered quartz diorite | place: Puerto Rico | collected 2017-06-21
GGGAGGGGTGGGCAGAGCCCTCGAATTGCGGCCGCTGGCGCGGGACGCGTAGGGCCGGGCGGGTACCGCTGGCAAGGGGCCGCGCCATCGATCGGGTGCGCGCGCTCGGCTCCCGTGGGAAAGGCGTTACTTCTTCGCTCGACGACACGCCCGCTTCCGCTCTGATTGCCGCGGACACGGACGCGATGGAAATGCGCGCCGCGAATGAGCGCCAGGCCCTCGTGTGGGCGGCCATGAAGACTCTGCCTCCGGTGCAGCGCCAGGCGATCGAACTCGCGTACTACGAGGGGCTGACCCACGTGGAGATTTCGGAACGGCTGAACGTGCCCCTGGGCACCATCAAAACCAGACTCCGGCTGGCCATGGCGAAACTCCGGGACGGCCTTCAGCCCTTATGGGAGGAGGACCTCGGCTTGACCGAGTAGGGAAACGCGTGGACCACGAGCAACTGGAAGAAAACCTGAGCCTGTACGCCCTCGGCACGCTGGGGCCGGAATCGGCCCGCGAGGTCGCGTCGCACCTGGCGTCCGGATGCCCGCACTGCGGCGCCTTGCTCAGGCAGTACCAGAGCACGGCGGACATGTTGCCGTATGCCCTGACCCTGAACCGGCCTCCGGCCGAGCTCAAGGCCGGAATCATGCGGGCGGTCACCGGCCAGGAGGATGGATCGGCGACCGACGCCACGATGAAAGTGCCCCCGCTGGAGACGGAACCTCTTCCTGAGAGGATGAGCATCCCGCCCCCGCCGCCGCCGCCGGAGATGGCTCAACCGCGCGCCGCGAAGCCTTCCTCCTGGCGGGATCGGCCGGCTGGCTGGTCCCTGGCGCTCGCCGCCTCGCTCGGCGGCTTGCTCCTGGGCATCAGCGGATACGCGTATTACCTGCGCGCGACGCTCGAAACCGAGCGCGCAGGCTATGGCAAGGACCGGATGGCACTCGCCAAGGCCAATCTCAAGGCGTCAGACCTCGAGCGCCAGCTCGACGAGCGACAGCGCGCTCTGGGTAAAGCGACGTCGGAACTGAACCGCACCATCCAGGCCATGGACACCACGCACGAACTCCTGGCCAGACAGCAGGAACAGATCGAAGTCCTCCAGGCCTCTCGGTCCGGCAAATCCACAGAAGAAATGGCGCGCATCTTCGCCTCTCCTACCGCCAAGATGGCGGACCTGCACGGAACCGATATGGCCAAAGACGCCTATGCGCTGGTGTTCGTGGAACCGGACACGCGCCGGGGATTTTTCTACGCGAACAACCTCCCGGCCCTGCCGGCCGGCAAGACCTATCAGCTCTGGGTCATCACCGACAAGCCGGTCAGTGTCGGCATCTTCTCGCTCGACCGCGGGCGCAAGGGCCGCATCATGCTCAAGAACATTCCTGCGGTCGGAAAGATCCAGCAATTCGCCGTGAGCCTGGAGCCGAAGGGCGGCCGTCCGCAGCCGACGGGCAGCATCTACCTGGTGGGCGCACTGTAGACGCAGCGGAAGCCGCTGGCGCTGTTCCTACCACATCACAGGCACGCTCTTGCCCAACCGGAGAAAGATAAGATTGAACCCGGCGGGGGTTCGACCGACGGCTTGCCTGACGGCTTCGGTGTAGGCTTGGGCCTGCGGCCGGTAGGTGTCCAGGCGCGCGGCCACTTCGGACTCGGCAAGGCGATCCGTTTTGTAATCCGCCACCCATAACCCACCGTCCTTTTCGTACAGCAGGTCGATGCGGCCTTCCATCAGAGTGGGAGGGGGCCCGGGCCACGGCATGATGAAGGGCACTTCACGGCCGAGTATTGTGGCGTCCCGCAATTCGGCATAGGCGGCGGAGCGCGCAAAAGCCTTCAGCACGTCACGAACTTCCTTGATGAGCTCCGCAGAGCGCCCCTGGAACTCTTCCGGAATCCAGCCACCGGCACCCTGCGTAAATTGTTCAAGCAGAACTTCAACTCCATTACGATAATTCCAGCATTCAAGCGCTTTATGGACCAGGCTGCCGACTGTCGAGGCAAGCCCCCTGTCCCCTGCCACTTGGGACCCGGCTCCCGTAGGACCGTGGCGCGGACCTTCAAGCATCGACGGCGTCAGCACAGTCGGCCGGTCGCGGCAGTGGACCCAGCGCGCCGCCCGGGATTGCCGGCGCGCCTCAAAGCCGTCCAGTTCGTCGCCAGGTCGGGATGCCCGCTCTTGTGCCACCCGCGCGCGGGGCCGGCCTTCGTCGGCAGGAAGGACGACCTGGGTCATGCGGCCCTCCCCGACCGGCAATTCGGATGCCTCCCGGCTGCCGACCGCTTCGCCGATGACGCCCCTGAGCAGCGAGAGAAAATTGCCGGTCGCGGACCGGCTGGTCTGCGCGCCGGACAGGATGAGCCGCTCCTTGGCCCGCGTCATACCCACATACAGCAGGCGCCGCTGCTCGGCGACCGTCCGGGCTTCGAGTCTCTCCGACGCGAACAGGCCGCCCAGCGTACCGGTCGAGCCGAGACGGATGCCAGCGACGCCCGAGGACCAATCGTGCTGCACCTGGACCGGGTCGCGCTGCGCGAGCGTGCCCGCATGCATCCCGACCAGCACGACGATGGGAAACTCCAGGCCCTTGGCTTTGTGAATGCTCAGGACCCGTACGGCTTCGAGCGACTCCTCCGCCAGCCCGCTCTCGGACTCTTCGGGCGGATCGGCAATCCGTTCGGCCAGCAGTTCCACGAACCCCGCCAGCGTCATGTCGGGATCGCCGGCCAGGTCTTCCGCCAGATCGCGGATCTTCCAGAGATTCGCCGCGGCCTGTTCACCGTGCAACGACGCGGCCGCCAACTCCAGGACCGGCAGCCGCGCGAAGAGAAGGTCCAACGCATCAGGCAACGGCTTCATGGGGCAGTCCCGATGCAGCGACTCGAGCGCCGCATAGAGCCTCAGGAGATGCGCGGCCTTGGAGTGCTGGGTGAGTTCGGGAGGCCCGCCGCCGCGATAGTCCAGCGCGCGCAGCGAGGCCAGCTCGACGAGCTCGCCGTCCGTGAGCGCGCCGAGCGCCGAGCGCAGCAGGCCCGCCAGCGCCACCTGGTCGTCGGGATGCCGGACGCAGCGCAGGAGATTGACGAGATCGATCACTTCCTGCCGCCGATAGAAATGCTTTTCCCCTTCCGCCACGTAGGACAGCCCGTGCCGGCGCAGCGCTTCAAGGTAGTCGCGGCTCTGGGTGAAGGTCCGGAACAGCAGCGCGACGTCGCCGGGCTCGACTTTGCGCGGGGGCCCGTCCCGGCGCGTGAGCATTTCGTGGCCGATCACCTCGGTCTTCAGCCAGCCGGCCAGCGCCTCCGCCTCGACGCGCACGGCCTGCGGGGCGTTCAGGTCTTCGCCCTCTTCCTCATCACCGGCAGGCGCGACGAGCCGGAGCGCCACACCCTGCACACCGGCGCCGGTCCGACGGTCCGGCTGCGGATCGAGGGCATGGTAGGGCGGCTGCGGGCCGCGGCCCCCGGCCAGCAGGCGTCCGAATAACCCGTTGACCGCGGCCAGGATCGACGCGTGGCTGCGGAAATTCGTGGTCAGGGTGAGCGGGAGCCCGCCCTGCCCCACCACCAGCGTCGTCACCGCCTGAAACGCTTCGATGTCGGCCCGGCGGAACGCGAAGATGGATTGCTTGGGATCGCCGACGATGAACAGCTTTCCGGGATCCAGTTGCACGTCCTGCCAGTCGGCCGCCGAGCGGCCGGCTCGTTCGCACAAGAACAGAATGATCTCGTACTGGACGGGATCGGTGTCCTGGAACTCGTCCACCAGGATCGCCTTGAAATGGCGCTTGAGCCGTTCGCGGATGCCCGGATGGTCGCGCAGCAGGTCGCGCGCGCGCGCCAGCAGGCCGTCGAACGTGATGGACCCCGCTTCCAGGAATCGCCGGCGGCAGCTTTCGGCGAACGGTCCCAGGATCGCCAGCGTATCGCGGAAGTAGTCGTGGTCGGTCCGGAGGACGGCCTTGGCCGTCTGGATGATCCGCCCCGCCTCATCGAAGTCCTGTTTGTCCTAACCGGCCGGCGGCTTCGATCCCGGACTTTTCTCTTCCAGCAGCGCGGCGGTGTCGCCATCCACAGCCCGGGCGCCCGGCGCGCCGCGCGCGAGAGTCAGATCGAAGACGGACCGCGCGGCGGCCAGAAGTTTTTCGACCTGGCGCGGCTCCTTCCCTTCTTCCAGGTACGCGGCCGACCACTCGTTCGCACGGTCCCGCTTCTCCTGCAGCCACGCCCGCAGAGGCGGAGACAGCGCCGGGTCCCGCGCCTGCTCGGCGAGTTCGTCGAGCGGGACCAGATCCTTGACGAGCGCGCGGGCGAGCTCGCGGAGGTCCGCGACGCCGGCCCGCCGGAGCACCCTTCTCCAAACGGCGTGCCGGTTGCCGCCGGCGCCGAGCTCCTCGTCCAGCCACCGCTCCCACTCGCGCGCGAAGTGCTCCTCGAAGCCGACGCCCTCGTCCGGTTCGAATCCGGGGTCCACGCCGGCCTCGACCGGATAGAGCCGGAGGAGATGCGCGGCAAAACTGTGGATGGTCCCGATCTGGCTCTGCTCCACTTCCAGGAGAGCCGCCTCAGCCCGCGCCGCAAGCTCGGCGGACGAGAGCCGATAGCGCTCCCAGAGCTCCGCCGCGGCCTCCGGCCTGGCGGCGAGGTCGAGCAGCCGCTCCTGTAATCGGATTTTGATCTCATTCGCGGCCTTGATCATGAAAGTCAGCGCCACGATTTCCGGAAGCGGCACCGGCTCGGGAGACTTCACGATCAGATGGACCAGCCGGTCCACCAGGAGCGTCGTCTTGCCGGTGCCGGCGCCGGCCGTCACGACCACGTTCCGGTCGAACGTCGTCGCGGCCGATGTCCGCGCCTGCGCGTCGCGAATCTCAGCCACTGCGCGTCTTCCCTTCTTTGTTGCCGGGCGCCTTGAGCACGCGCAGCCCCTCGATCTCCCTGCGCCCCTCATCCCCCCGCGCGCGCCACCAGCTCTGATTGTGATGGCGGCGGCAGATCTCGGAGTAGTCGCAGTGATCGCAGTACCCGCCCGGCAGGATGAAGAACCGGCCCGCCTTGATGCCCTCGAGGATGAGGGCCAGCGTGCGCCCGATCCGGGCGCCCGTCTCGCCCGCCCAGCAGGACGCGTCCAGCCGGCTCCCGTCCACCGGCCCGTCCTTGCAATGGGGCGCGAGGAAATAGAAGGCGGCGGATTCCGGCACGGCCGGCTTCCCCAAGACGTCCCGCGCGGCCAGCAGATACAGCGGCGGCTGGAGACGGAATCCCCGCACCGCGGCCGTGGCCAGGTCCCGGTCCTTCAGCGCACCCGCCTGCGTGTACTTATAGTCCACGACGCGAACGACCGTTCGTCCGTTGTCGTTCCGCGCATCCACCCGATCCAGAATTCCCCGGAGCGGGATCGCCTGGAGCGGAACGGGCACATTCGAGTCGAACCGTCCCCTCGCCTCGACTTCAAACAGCGTGGGAACGTACCCGCTCTGCCGCAACTCCCGGAGGTCCTCCCGGAGGAGCTGCTCGACGAGCCACAAGACCTCCTCTTGCGCCAGCGTCCACAAGAGCGGATAGCCCACCCAGTTAGTCTTCTCATACTCGGTGAACACAGCAGGCGCGACCTCGGCCAGCAGGCGCAGGGCGTCGTCGGTGGTGACTTCGGCGACGGGCCGGCCGTCCCGCTGCAACCGCTCATGGAACGTGCGGAGCAGGGCATGGCACAGCTCGCCGCGCGAGCGGGCGTCGAGTTCCACCACGGACTCCGGCGCGGCCAGCGGCTGCAGCCGGAGCACCCGCTCGGCAAAATACCGGAAGGGGCATTGCGCGTAGCGCTCCAGCGAGGTCGGCGCCACGCCGCGCCGCTCCAGCGCGGCCCAGTGAGACACGACCGGTCCGACCAAGCCGTCGTACGGCGTCAGCCCGGCCTGCGCCGATTCCACTTCCTTCAGCGCGCTCATTCCCTGCTCCAGCAAATCCGGCTCGCGGTACAGCGCGCGCCCTGCGGAGCGGACCGGCCCGCCGTGCAAAATCACGCGCAGGCCCGTCTCACGGGCGGTCAGGAGCAGGGGTTCGCAGGGCCACTCCGCCCACCGCTCGCTCGGCCGCCGCTTGATCCTCCGCTCGCGCTCGCTCCCCATCTCGCGCTGCAGCTCCAGGAGATAGCCCGAGGGCACCAGCGTCCGGCCCGCCCGGTCGGCGCGCTGATAGCTGAGGTAGAGCCGGTCCTGCGCGGAACGGAGCAGCAGGGCGAACAGCAACCGCTCTTCCTCGAACCCGTCCAGCTTGCGCGGAATCTTGAAGCCGAGGTCGCGGGCCAGCGCCTCCCGGTCGGCGTCACGCAACAGCGCGTCTTCGCGGATCGAGCGGGGAAAAACCTTTTCGTTGAGGCCGAGGACGAACAGGGCGCGGAACGGCATCCCCCGCGCGTCCATGGCGTCGAGAACCTGGACGCCGGCCTGCCGGCGCGTCTCCGACGGCAGCCGCGCGCGCTCCAGCGCCCGGACCATGAGGTCGGTCCAGTCTTTCAGCGAAACCTCTTCCGCCATCGCTTCCAATTTCCCGACCGACAGTACACAATCACGGATGGCCGTCTGCACCAGCCCGTCATGATCGGCCGGCGGCGCGCCGTTCCAGGCCGGCAGATCGAAGTACAGTGGGAGGAGGCGCACGAACTCGCCGGCGTATTCTCCCCACCCCGCGCGCGGAGGCAGCGCCGAGAAATCGGCATGGAGCCGCTTCGCAAGCCCCCACAGCATGCCCATCTGTTCCGCGACCAGGGCCGGCTCGTCTCCTGTGCCAGGCTCATCGTCGGGACGTGCGAGCCCCGGCCGGATCGCGCGCTCCAACCGCCGCCATTCGCCAAGGCTCCCGTCCGCGGGATCGCCTCTGGTGATGCCCAGCCCCCGCGTGACCCATTCCCATTGATCAGGATGCGGGGTCTTGCCGGCTTCGCAGAACTCGACGAGCCTGAAAGCCGGCGAGGTACAGACATCCAAGACAGCTGCGCGAGGGAACGACTCTACGCGAAGCCGGAGAAACCGGATGATCGTCTTCGCCAGCGGCTCGTGGATGAGCGGCTCTCCCACCGGACAGGTGAAGGGCACCCTGTTCTCATCGAAGACCCGGCGCACGACGGGCAGGTAGGGATCGAGCGTCCGCGCCACCACGCCGATCTCCAGCGGATCGTAGCCCTGGTCCTCGATCAACCGAAGAATTTCCTTGGCCGCCGACGAGACTTCATCCTCCGGACCGACGGTACTCATGATGCGGCAGGTCCCCCGCACCGCCGGCGCCATTTCATCGGCCAGGGAACCGAGCGCGGCGGACGACACTTGTGCGTCCGCATGCGACGGCTTACCTCCTTCCAAGCCCTGGATGTAGGTTTCAAAGAACCGCTGGGCAAACCGATAGGAAGGACGATCACGCCGCAGCGGAAAGAACACGGTCGTGCGACAGGCCGACGCGACGGCCTTGAACAGATCGAGTTGGCCCTGCGTCAGGTCGTAAAACCCGTAGTAGCAGACCAGGCGCATCCGTGAGAGACGCGTTGATGCCGGCACCAGCTCGACCGCAAGGGCGGCGAGGTCGTCCGGATCGGCGAGACGGAGCTCGCGGTCGGTCGCCAGGACGGCGGCGTAGAGGCGGAACAGCGAATCCAGACGCTCGGGGTCTTCGGAACCAAGTATGTGTTCCTTCACCGCCGTCAGGACAGACCCGGGGTCCACCCGCGCCTCCTTCAAATCCTGAATCGTCTCCCACAACCCACGCCACAAGCCTCGCATCTTCGCCCAGCCGCGGAAGGCCTCGGAGCCGGGCACGCGCCGCGCGACGAGCGCGCGCAGCATCTCCTCCCGGAGGATGTCGTCCGCGAGGGCCGGCCACTCCTTCCGGCCTTCCTCGATCAGCGTCACGGCAAGCTGATGGAAGGTCAGGACATGGACATCGAGGAGTGCAAGGCCCTGCTCGACCGCCAACAGCCACTTCACGCGACGGGCGAGCTGCGCCGAGGGCACGACGATCGCCAGCGGCGCGAGGGGGTCGTCCTGTTTTAGTGATCGGACTTGCGAGACGAGGGCGTGTTCGAGATCGGGATGGAACGGGCCGGTGACGATCGAGAGCATGACAAGGGTAGCGTAGCGGAAATAAAGAGGCGGAACAAGAAATGAAGAGGACTGCGCCCTGCAACAGGGGCCTGTCCCCATCTGCTATCCGAACTTTTTCCGGGTTTTACCTTTCGCCGGATCGCCGTGTCTCATTGACAAGAAGGACAGAGCAGCCTAACCTTTCAGCCGCGGGGGAGCCATGGATCAGGAACTCGTTCAATACCTCGATGCTCGATTCCAATCGGTTGACCGGCAATTCCAAGAGTTGCGTGGGAAAATGAACGAACGGATTGAGGAGGTCAAGCGCCACAGCGGCGTGCTGACGGAGGACCTTCGTCGCCAGATCCAGCTCGTCGCCGAAGGGCTCGCCACCTTCGTGGACGGGCGCTACGCCCAGGACCAGGCTCGGCTTGATGAACGCTTCCGCGAAACCCAGGCGCTGCTCCGCAGCTCCTTCGAACACCTCTCCCGGCAAGACACTGACCTCCGCCAGCGCGTCGAGAACCTCGAACGCAACCAGCAGAATTAAGACCGTCCTCCTCTCATATTGCCGATCTAATTATCCCCCTTTCGCTGTGCCGCCTCCAGCGCCGCCGACCAGACGCCGCGGACGGTCTGCACGTGAGCCTGCTGCTCCGTCAGGACGCCCGCCTCGACGAGGACCGCGATCCGCGGATTGGGGTCCAGCCGCTTGACGCCTTCGACGGTCAGCACGGCCTGGCCGTCCTTGAGCACCTGGATGAAGGCCTCCAGCCAGCCTTCCAGAATCGCAATGAGCGCCGGCGAGTCTTTGGGCATGCGCCCGAGGCGGACTTGGGGGAGCAATTTGGGGAGGGGGTCGGACCGCTGCAGCAGAATCATCGCGCGGGCCAGGAACTGCTCGGAAGTTTCCAACGGCTAGCCGGTTTCGGGGCCGCAGTCCGCGCCGTTGCAAGGCCCGCAGAACCAGTCGCCGTCGTTGAACATCATCGGCTCGTCGCAGACCGGGCAGTTCGGCGGCTTCGTCTTGAGCTTGGAGCCCAGGACATCGAGGTCCAGGTCGTTGTCGAAGTCGTCGGCCATGTCAGCGGTCCGGCGGCCGGACGCCCAGCGCTTTCTCGGCGCTCTCGCGCGAGGGCACACCGATGAACTTCAATTTGCCGTCCACGATCGAGGCCGGTGTCGCGCGGATCGCATGCCGGTCCGCCAGTTCCTGGCCGTCCGGGCTGAGGATGTCCACTTCGCGGTAGCTGAAACTGTGCTTGACCCGCAGCCCCTTCCAGACTTCCTTCGCCGCCGGACAGGCGCCGCACGTCGCCGAATAGATGAGGGTGACATTCGCCATGACGTTATCCTAGCATCCGCTACTTTCCACCCGCAAGGGACCGACTAGGGCTTGTTGGTTTTGCGGGTCCGGAACGGGTGCGAGGGGTGTTTGCAGGTGGCGCAGAGGTCGAGGGAGGTACGCTTTTCGAGATAGTCCAGGACGGCCTGGACGAAGGTCGCGTGCGACCAGGTCAGCGGCGAGACCGACAGCGGCTCGTTGGTATGGGGATGGACCTGTTCCGCCAACACGCCGGATGGCAGACACCGGTCGGCCACCCATTCGAGCAGCGGGACGGCCTCCTTGAGCTGGTCCACGGTCGTCGCCTTCTTGATCAGCCATTGCGCAATCCAGAGCGTGCAGATGAACCAGGGATTCCCCGGCACGTTGGCCAAATCCTTGCTGACCTGATGGTAGTAATCGTTCTCGTAGCGCGCGATGCCCCCCACCGGCGTCTTGCACCACAGCCGGTCGCGGAGCGCGGTCATGGTCTGCACCACCCGCTCGTCCGTCGGCCCGTAGACGCCGAAGTAGCCGACCGCGTAGAGACTGGCGTCCAGCGTGGGGTCGACGTTCTCGATCGTCCCGTTCTTCTTGAACGTGACCATCCGGGCGAAGCGGCCCAGCTCCTTCCGGTACAGATAGCGGTCCATGCCGGACTTCACTTCGGCCGCGGCGCGGCGATAGGTGTCGGTCAGGCCCGCTTGCCCGAACCCTTCGGTGAAGTTCGACGCCGCCATCAGGCCCGCGTAGACCGCCGCGCAGGTGAAGGCCAGCACGCCGTGACGCTCCTCCCAGAGATCATAGGACGCCTTCGGCAGGCCCGTGGCCGGGTCCCGGTACGAGACCATCCAGTTCGCCGCGCGCTTGATCAGCGGCGCGTAGATCGGCGTGATGTACTCGACGTCCCGGTACCGCTCGAAATGTTGCCAGAGCGCCCAGAGGACCAGCGCCGTCTCGTCCTCCTGGATCGGCAGCTGCGGCTCGCCGTCCTTCACCCACGGATGCCACGAACTGGCGAACGACCCGTCCGGATTGTACTTGTGGAGGAAGTAGCCTTCCGGCGTCAGCAGCTGCGAGCAGAGCCGGAAGAACCGCCGCGTGAGCTGCGGATAGCCCGCGACGTCCAGCGCGTGGGCCACCAGCGCGCCGTCCCGCGGCCACAGGTAGGAATACGTGTCGCGCGCCTGGGTCGCGATGTCCGAGTCGTTCGCCGCGATGATCGCCCCGCTGTCGTCCACCTGGGTGCGGATCACCAGCAGACTCCGGTAATAGAGGTCCGTGACCTTCTGGGACAGCTCGCCGAAGGCGATGCAGTCCTGGTTCAGCCAGTAGCGCCAGTACTTCTCCGTCCGCAACAGGTAATACTCCGGCAAACGCTCCTCGATCCGCTTGTTGATGTTGTTGACGCTGAACCAGTCCTCGCCGGCGATGATCCAGTACCAGGCCTCCTGTGCACCCTGCGCCGGGACCTTCAGATAGATGCCGAGCGTGGAGTCCACCGAACCCTGGGTGATCGGGCCGGCCTCCAGCTTGCCGTCCTCGGCGTCCCGCCAGGTCCCCTCCGCCCCTTCCATTTCCTTGCGGCCGGTGGCGAAGTTTTGCACGCCGATCGCGCCGTTCGCCATGTAATTGGTCAGGAAGTAGCGGCGCATTTTGTAATGGGTGACGGTCTTGTGCTTGGGCTCGTAGGCCGCCGTGTCGCCGACCTCGGATTCGTAGAGATGGAAGTCCTGATTGAGGAAGAGGCGGATCTCGCGCTCCTTTTTCGCCAGGTTCTGGACGATGATCTTCCGGACATAGACCGGATCGTGAAAGTCCACGGCGTCGTTGCAGACCAGCTTGATCTGCAGACCGGGATGGTGGGCTTCGACGTGCGAGACCAGCGTCCCGTCCTCGTACTTCAGCACGATCTGCCAGTCGGGCCCGAGCCAGGAGAGCTGCCCGTCCACCCAGACGCCGAAGCGCCAGGGGTGGCCGACCGTCTGGTTCTCCTTGCCGACGTGCGGGAAGTAGATGTCGCGGATGCGGTAGTAGCGGTCGAAGGTGATGAGGAGCTTGCCGTTGCCGAGAGGGATGTCCCGCGGCATGCGGGTTACTCGGCCGTGGCGAAGGCCGCGAGCTTCGGCTGACCGCTCAGCACGGCGACCACGTTTTCCGCCGCCATGACCGCCTGGCGCCGGACGGACTCCTCCGTACGGGACCCGGCCTGGCAGGACACCAGCACGTTCTCCTGCGCCAGCAGCGGCACGGCGAACTGGTTCTCCTCGCCCGGCAGGTCGAACGCCGCCCCGCGGATGCGCTGTCCCCGCATCGCATCGAGCACGGCGCCCTCGTCGATGAGCTCGGGCCGGCCGGTGTTGATCAGGAACGCGCCCGGACGGATCCGCGCCACGCGCATCTTGGAGAGCCAGCCGCGGGTTTCGGGATTGAGCCCCAGGTGCAGGGTGACGATGTCGGAATTCTTCAGGAGTTCGTCGGCCGGCACGTATTCGATGCCGTGATGCTCGGCGAAGGACTCGTCCGGGTGCATGTCGAATCCCAGCACGTTCATGCCGAGCGCCAGGGCGCGCTTGGCGACCTCTTTCCCGATCCCGCCCAGGCCGACGATGCCCAGAGTCTTGCCCATCAGCTCAGAGCCGGCGACCGAGGCCCACTTGCCGTTGCGGACGTCGCGGTCCATCTGCGGGATGCCGCGCAACAGCGCGAACATGAGCCCGAGGGTCAGCTCGGCCACGGCGGGATGGGTGACGCCGGGCGTGAAGGTCACGGGGATGTGCCGCGCGGCGGCCACGTCCACATCGATGTTGTCCACGTGGGTGCCGAACTTCGAGATCACCTTCAGCCCGCCGGCCTGGTCCAGGACCCGATGCGTGATGGGCTCATCCCCCACGATCACGGCCGCCATGCCCACGATGTACGCCGCCATCTCATCTTCCGTCAGCGCCCGCGGCCGCGGGTTCGCCACGACTTCGTAGCCCGCCTTCTTGAGCACCTCCCGATGCTCGCCATCGAGATCGAGAAACGCCCTCGGGGTGACCAATACTCGCTCTCCCGCCATTCAGATTCCCCCTTTTGCTCAGTCGCTTTCCAATGAATCCAATGAATCCAAGATACCCGTTCTTGGCAGGACGGGATTCTACCATCGTTCGCGAAACACCACAACCGGATAATTCATCGGGGCCGGCCGTGTCGGTCCAGCCGAGGGATCGCCATTGGCGGGAGAGGGTCAGGGTGAGGGGGGATTCAGGATCGGACGAGCGAGGCGGGAGGAAGCGGAGAGGGAAATCGAGTCTGACCCCATTTCTGTCCACCGGCAAGATGCGCTTATCTTCTTGCACCGCTAAACCTGAACAAAAACTGTTTTTCTTTCTGGTATTTGCGGGAAGGCCTCGGTGGCTGTTTTCTCCATGTCCCTGACAGCGTTCTTTAGCGTACCTTTTCCTCCAATGTATAGTTGCAGATATTCTTTGGCTAAAGAACGTGCCATTGGAGTTTTAAGTCTTGGCAAGACTACTGAACAAATATCTGGTTCGCTAACCTCAGCTAAACCATCAGAACCAGTGGCGTAACCCCGCATTTGGACCCTGTATGCCTCACTACACATTCCTATAATTAAGTCCGGCAAGAGATCTTGTTTTCCTTTTTTAACGCGAAGCCTATAACATCCATTTGTAACAACTAAATCCTCAGTTTTGCCGCCTGCCATAAACCATTTTCCCACTGACCCCCAAATCTTGCCTGCAAAAATTTCCCCTGAATGTGCTTCGTGCCTAGCACGGCTTGGCAATTCCCATCCACGCAAGGTGACTGCTGAGTACCCACCTTCTGAAATGTCACCCAATTCTACATAACGGTAGGATTTTGATGGAACGAACTTCTTTTTCGATTCTGGAATAATCTCAATTACATCACCCAGTTTAAAATGCGATTTGCGCGTAATTGATAACTGTACCTCGACAAATTTACGGTTCAATCTTTTAGGATCGAGCATTAAGTCATCATTCTGTAGTACCCGAGATATATGCATAGCCCATCCTGTATTACTGCCCGAGGATTTACGACCATGCATTAACCATTTGAAATACTTGCGTGCTGGCGAAGCGAAGAGATCATTTAAAACTTCATCGAAGTCTGCGTCTGGTATAGGCTCATTATTGTTATCAACGAGTATTGTTCCGCTTTCTGGATTCCTGGCAAATATTCGGTCGGCCCTTTTATCACCAACACTCCAACCTACAGAAGTAACCATTCCCACATGAAACATATATGGAGAAGTCGCATCAAGTGACTTGAGTTCTTTCTTCCTCCGTTCTAAAAATAGTAAGGAAGCGCTCACATCAGCCCCGGACTTCTTAAAAGTAAAACGTGGTAGACAAATGATAGACACAACGCGCGTATGGTGTAATAGCCAGTTTCTAAAGATCACATACCGCGAGCTACGATTGCCAAGGTACCCATTTGGCACTATGATCCCAACACGCCCTCCAGATAGGGATTGTCTGACACATAGTTCCGCAAACAAGATTCCCTTTTCCTGATCCCTAACAAGAGTCTTGCCTCGTTTCCATTTCCCTCCAGACCTTATCCAATTATGACCTAAATCAAAATGTTTCAGTATTTCGGGCCGACTCTCTTTGATTTTTACACCAAATGGAGGATTGCACACCATTACATCGAACTTAGCTATATCCTTTGGCACATGCGCAAGTGAGTCTTCTAATGCGATGTTGCTCTTCCCATCCCCATTCAATACCATGTTCAAGATACTAACCTGTACGGCTTGCGAACTACTGTCGCTTCCCCAAACTGAGTCGGATGCATCCCACTCATGATTTTTTGACCACCGCAAAGTACTGATTAAAAAATCGCCACTGCCACAGGCTGGATCTTTCACGTGTTCACCATTCCCTGGATTCACTATGTTGATGATGCAATCTACTACTTCATTGGGCGTAAAATATTGCGCTAAATCCCACTTATAAAGACCTTTGGCGAAGTACATATAGAATTCTTGTATAACGTCGCGGCGCGAACTCAAGATGTTCAACGGTGCAAGAAGCTTGGTTACTTTTCTCAACGCAATGACGTTAGTAACCTGAAACTTATTGGGGACTTTTTCTGGAAGATATGTCCCATAAAACTTCACAGCTTTATCGAGTAATGCATTCATCCTCTCAGTTACGACTGAGTCAGAAAGCTTGAGCGCTGAGAAGTCCTGAAACTCCAGCTCTTTCTTCGAATTCTGGTGTACATGTTCATCAAAGATTTTGGCGAGCAGTAATTGAAGAAGGATCGTAAAACGTTTGCTCTTATCGACAGTGTAGGCGTGTAGCTCGTCTTCTATTTGGATAAAAACTGATAGGAGGGTTTTTGCTGGCTCGAGATCGCCATAGTTCAAAAATGAAGATCCAAGAGCTGCACCATATTGGGGCAATTTGTTTATTGGAAGGTCATAAACTTTTCTTATCTTGCCTTCAGTAACAAAATGGAAAATTCGCTGTTCCACGTCATCCCAATATATGCCTAGCGCAGATGAATCTGGCAGGAACGACATTGCAGGTTTGACCTGCATGGCTTTCGCTTCCTCGGCACCCTTATGCTCACGCTTAATTTCTGCAATGACTTGGATATGCTCTTTCATTTCATCTAAGGGGAGAGTGGTAACATCTTTTGCAGAACAGTCAAACACTACTATGTCAGTGCGAAATGAGTTTCGACCTTTATTGCCAAATCGTAATAACGTTGTTTCGACTTTAAAGTTTTCCTTGGGATATTTTTTCCCCAATAAAAACTTAATACAGTCGATGCGACGCTTCTCTTCGGTAGGAGTTAGCTGATCCTTTGCCTTTTCTGGGACTACTAATTGACCACGAATTGGACAGTAAAGCTTCGCTATCACTTGCCCCCCCCAGATTTATAAAACTCCACGCTTGGCCCTTTCTGCCATAGGCAGATTGTGGCAAGGCTAGGCCACCCGCTTATATGTGTCAAGCTTTGTGAACGAAACTCGGTTTGAGTCATAACCATGTGCTTACCTCCTGCTCAATGAGACACACAGTCGAAGCCTTTTGTTTGACACATGCCATCCTTATAAATTTCCCTGGGTACCAAATCGCCCGGCAGGATCGCCGTAGTCCGAGTGATAGAGAATGGCTATGGAGCTGTGGAAGAACCACCGCGTATCCGGGCGGATACATGCGGACTAAGATGCGGAGGTTACGCGCGGAAGACGAGGCGACGGCATCCGGCGCCCAGTTGTTTCGCCGGCCCGAATAGGCTATGGTGGACGGGTGCGCCTAGTGCACCGGTTCATCCACCTGTTCCTTCTCCCCACCCTGTCCGGAGCGCTGCTCGTCCTGACCTTTCCGACGTACGACTGGGGGTCCCTGGCCTGGGTCGCCCTGGTCCCGCTGCTGCTCGCCATCCGGGGAATGACCTGGAAAGTGGCGTTCGGCCAAGGCTGGCTGGCCGGGCTCTTCTTCTTCGCCGGCACGCTCTCCTGGGTCATCAACGCCATGCACCAATACGGGCAACTCCCGTTTGCCGTCAGCGTCTCCCTGATGCTGCTGCTGGCGGGCTACTGCGCGCTGTTCGTCGGGTCGTTCTGCGCCCTCCTGGCGGCGGCCCCCGACCGGCGGGGCCTGATCCGGACGTGGATCGCACCGGTCATCTGGGTCGCGCTGGAATGGACGCGCGCCCATCTCTTCTCCGGCTTTCCCTGGGTGCTGCTCGGCTACAGCCAATTCCACAATCTGGCGGTGATCCAGGTGTCGGACGTGACGGGCGTGTACGGCGTCTCCTTCCTGCTGGTGCTCGTGAACGTCGTCGCGGCCAGGGTCGTGGCAGCGCTCATGGCGCGCGTGGCGGCGACGGCCCAGCCGGCCCCCTTTCCCTGGACCGCCGGGCTGCTCGCCGCGGCGCTCCTCGTCGTCGTCCTGGCCTACGGGTACTGGCGTCTCTCGCCCCAGAAAGACTCGGCCAGCGACCACACCGTGCGGATCGGTCTCGTCCAGCCCAACGTGGCCCAAGCCCAGAAATGGGACGCCGCCTACCGGCGGGACACGATCGAGAAACACAAACGGCTGAGCCTGCAGGTATCCGACGGCGCCGATCTGGTGATCTGGCCCGAAGCCGCCACGCCGTTCCTGTTCGAGGTGGAGACCGCGTACCGGGACGAACTGTTGACCTTCGTGCGGGAACGCGGCGTCCCCCTGCTGTTCGGAAGCCCGGCCGTCGCGAGCCAGGCCCCCGGCCCGTTGCGTCTGCTGAACAGCGCGTACCTGGTCAGCGGAGACGGCGTCGTGCTGGACCGCTACGACAAGGTCCACCTGGTGCCCTTCGGCGAGTACATCCCGCTGAAGGAACTCCTGTGGTTCCTGGACAAACTGGTGGTCGGCATCGGCGACTTCGTGCCGGGGGCGGGCCCGCGCGTGCTGGGCGCGCCCGGCGGCCGCCTGGGCATCGTCATCTGCTTCGAGGTGATCTTCCCGGACCTCGTGCGGCAGTTCGTCGACCAGGGCGCCGACTACATGGTCACGATCACCAATGACGCCTGGTTCGGCCGCTCCAGCGCGCCCTACCAGCACTTCGCCATGGTGGTCTTCCGCGCCGTCGAGAACCGGGTCGCCTTCGCGCGCGCGGCCAACACCGGCATCTCGGGGTTCATCGACGCGGAGGGCCACATCCTGCGCACGACCGACATCTTCGTCGAAGGCGCGCTGAGCGGCGAGCTCCGCACCGGCGGCCCCCGCACCTTCTATACCGTCTACGGCGATCTGTTCGCGTCTTTCTGTGTTATACTTACGCTGTTCACGGCGGCGGCGGCGTGGTACCGCTACCGCAGGGAACAAGAAAAATCGAGGAGAATCGATGCTGGACGACCTGAAGACTCGCCTGACTACCCTGCGGACCCATTTTGACGAACTCCGGGGGCATCTTTGACCTTCCCTCGCTGAAGACCCAGATCCAGCGCCTCGACGCGCGCATGGCCGCGTCCGGCTTCTGGGACGACCGCCGCGCGGCCCAGAGCGTCATCCGGCAGAAAAACCTCCTGGAGCGGGAAATCAAGAGCTGGACCGACATGGGACGCCGGCTCGACGATCTCGGCGCGATGGCGGAGCTGGCCGAGTCGGAACAGGACGCCTCGCTCGAAGGCGACATCACCGCCGAGCTGGCGCAGGCCGAACAGGCGCTGGCCAACCTGCGGGTCGAGCTGCTGCTGCACGGCGAGATGGACGTGAACAACGCGATCCTGTCCATCCACCCGGGCGCCGGCGGCACGGAGTCCCAGGACTGGGCCGAGATGCTCATGCGGATGTACGTGCGGTGGGCCGAGGCCAAGGGCTACCAGGTCGAGACACTGGACTATCTGCCCGGCGAACAGGCCGGGATCAAGAGCGTGACCCTCGGCATCATGGGCGAGAACGCGTACGGCTACCTCAAGGCCGAGGCCGGCGTCCACCGTCTGGTGCGCATCTCCCCGTTCGACGCGAACAAGCGCCGGCACACGTCGTTCGCCTCCGTGTTCGTCTATCCCGAGATCGAGGACGACGTGGAGGTGAACATCGAGGAGAAGGACCTCAAGATCGACACGTTCCGCTCCGGCGGGGCCGGCGGCCAGAACGTCAACAAGGTCGAAACCGCCATCCGCATCACGCACCTCCCCACCGGCATCGTCGTGCAATGCCAGAACGAGCGCTCCCAGCTGAAGAACAAGTCCGGCGCGATGAAGGTCCTGCGCGCGCGGCTGTACGAGCTGGAACAGAAGAAGAAGGAGGAGGAGTTCAACGCCTTCGTCGGCGAGAAGAAGGAGATCGGGTTCGGGAGCCAGATCCGGTCCTACGTCTTCCAGCCCTATCAGCTCGTGAAGGACCACCGGACCAATACGGAGGTGGGCAACATCACCGCCGTCTTCGACGGCGCGCTTGATCCCTTCATCGAGGCCTACCTGCTCCAGTCGCTGCAACAGGAAAAGCGGCAGGGGCAGGCCTAAGATTGAGGCGGCGCCATCAATCCTTTGCTATAATGCCGGGCCAATGGAAGAGCTGAACGACCAGATCGAGCAGCGGCTGAAAAAGCTGGACCTGCTGCGCGGGATGGGGATCAACCCGTTCGGCGGGCGGTTCGACGCCAAGGACCGGACCGGCGACCTGCTCGCGAAATACGCCACGTCCGCCAAGGAAGACCTCGAACAGAAGCCCGTCGCCGCCACCCTGGCCGGCCGGATCACCGCCCTGCGCCGGTTCGGCAAAGCCGCGTTCGCCTCCCTGCAGGACGGCGTGGACGGGATCCAGGTGTACCTGAAGAAAGACGTGCTGGGCGACCAGGGCTACGCGCTCGCGGAACTGCTCGATATCGGCGACTGGATCGGCGTGAGCGGCAAGCTCTTCCGCACCAAGACCAACGAGCTGACGCTCGAGGTCAAGCAGCTCACCCTGCTCTGCAAGGCGCTCCGCCCCCTGCCCGAGAAGTGGCACGGGCTGACCGACGTGGAAACCCGCTACCGCCAGCGGGCCGTGGACCTCGTCGCCAACCCGGACGTGAAGCGCATCTTCGTCACCCGCAGCAAGATCATCCAGGCGATCCGCGTCTTCCTCGTCGGCAAGGGCTTCCTCGAAGTCGAGACGCCCATGATGCACCAGATCCCGGGGGGCGCCACGGCCCGCCCGTTCGTGACCCATCACAACGCCCTGAGCACCGATCTCTATCTCCGCGTGGCGCCCGAGCTCTACTTAAAACGATTGATCGTCGGCGGCATGAACCGCGTCTTCGAGATCAACCGCAACTTCCGCAACGAAGGCATCTCCACGATCCACAACCCCGAGTTCACGATGCTCGAGTTCTACATGGCCTACGGCGACTATACCGACCTGCTGCCGCTGACCGAGGAATTGATCGTGGACCTGGTCGAGACCGTCCACGGCAGGGGGACGCGGGCCATCCCCTACCGCCTGCACGCGAACAAGGACGACACCGTGACGCTGTCCTTCGCCCGCCCCTGGAAACGTCTGACTTACCGGGACGCCGTCGCCGATCGGCTGGGCGCGAGCCTCCAGGAGATTACCGACCCGGCCTACGTGCGGGGCCAGGCCAAGAAGCATCGCTGCGAGCTCAAGGGCGGGGAATCCTACTGGCGGCTGATCACGCTGCTGTTCGAGCAGGCGGTCGAGCCGACGCTCATCCAGCCGACGTTCATTACGGACTTCCCGGTCGAGACCTCGCCGCTGGCCAAGCGCAAGGCGAGCGACCCGGAGCTGACCGATCGCTTCGAGCTCTACATCGCCACGCGCGAGATCGCCAACGCCTTCTCGGAGCTGAACGACCCCCTCGACCAGCGCCGGCGCTTCGAGGCGCAGATGGCGGAACGCGCGAAAGGCAACCTGGAGGCGCAACCGCTCGACGAGGACTTCCTCCGCGCGCTGGAGCACGGCATGCCCCCGACGGCGGGCGAGGGCATCGGCATCGACCGCCTCGTGATGCTGCTGACCAACCAGACTTCCATCCGCGACGTGATCCTCTTCCCGCAGCTCCGTCCGGAAAAATAACGGTGCGTCTCCCGTACGAAGTCTTCATCGGCCTCCGGTACCTGAAGGCCAAGCGTCGCAACCGCACGATCTCGTTCAACACGCTCATCTCCATCGCGGGCGTGACCATCGGCGTGGCGGCCCTGATCGCCACGCTGGGCATCATGACCGGCTTCAAGGAAGACATGCAGGCCAAGATCCTCGGCACGAACTCGCACATCATCGTCACGGCCCGGACCGGCGACACCATCAAGGGCTATACCGAACTGGCGGACAAGGTCGCGGCCGTACCCGACGTCGTCGCCGCCACGCCGTTCATCTTCAAGCAGGTCCTGCTGACCTCGGACACGGGCTCGCACGGCGTCGTGCTGCGCGGCATCGACGTGAAGCGGGAGACGACCGTGACGGAGATCGGGAAAAACCTGAAGTCAGGGTCGCTGGAAGAGCTCGAACGCGTGGGGCCGGCCGGGAAGGCGCCGCCCGCCGCGCCCGGCCTGGCGGCGGAGCCGCCGCTGCTCCCCGGTATCATCATCGGCAAGGAACTGTCGCTGCGGCTGGGCGTCTTCCTGGGCGACCGGCTGAACGTCGTCTCGCCGGTGGGCCCCATGAGCGCGCTGGGCATGATCCCCAAAGTACGCGGCTACCGCGTCGTGGGCGTCTTCGAGGCCGGCATGTTCGAGTACGACTCGTCGCTCGCGTACGTGTCCCTCAAGCAGGCGCAGGAGTTCTTCAACATGGGCGACACGGTGACCGGCGTCGAAGTGAAGGTCGCGGACGTCTTCGCCGCGGACCGCACCGCCCACGCGATCGAAGGCGCGATCGGCTTCCCCTACTGGGCGCGGGACTGGATGAAGATGAACAAGAACCTGTTCTCGGCGCTCAAGATGGAGAAGTTCATGATGTTCGTGCTGCTGGTCCTGGTCGTCGTCGTCGCCTCGTTCAACATCGTCAGCACGCTGACCATGATCGTCGTGGAGAAGCACAAGGAGATCGCGATCCTCAAGGCGATGGGCGCAACCGGCCAGGCCGTGACGCGCATCTTCATGCTGAACGGGCTCGTCATCGGCGTCGTCGGCACGGCGATCGGCATTCCGCTCGGCTACGCCTTCTGCTGGGCCATCCAGGAGTTCTACACGCTGCCAGGGGACGTGTATTACCTCAGCCGGATCCCGGTGAACATCAAGACCTTCGACGTGCTGATCGTGGGCGTCTCCGCCATCCTCATCACCTTCCTCGCCACGATCCATCCCTGCCGGCAGGCGGCCCGCCTCGACCCGGCCGAGGCGCTCCGCTACGAATAACCGTCACCCATGATCGACGCGCGCGACCTCAAAAAATCCTTCAAGCTGGACCGGACGGAGGTCCACGTCCTGAAAGGCGTGAGCCTGGAGATCACACGCGGCGAGATGGCGGCGATCGTCGGCGCGTCCGGCGTCGGCAAGACGACGCTCCTGCACATCCTCGGCACCCTCGACCGGCCCACCAGCGGGTCCGTGCGCTTCGACGGCGACGACGTCTTCGCCAAGGACGAGCCGGCGCTGGCGGATTTCCGCAACCGGAAGATCGGATTCGTCTTCCAGTTCCATCACCTGCTGCCGGAGTTCACGGCGTTGGAGAACGTCATGATGCCGGCGCTCATCCGGCGGCACGAGCAGACGGACGCGCGCGCCGCGGCGGAGGCCGTGCTGAAGGAAGTGGGGCTGGAGCACCGGCTGGCGCATCGCACGGGCGAGCTGTCGGGCGGCGAACAGCAGCGCGTCGCCGTGGCGCGCGCCCTGGTCCTGCGGCCGGACCTCGTGCTCGCGGACGAGCCGACCGGCAACCTGGACTCCCGCACCGGCGAAGCAGTGTTTGCATTGCTGCGGGACCTGAACCGCGCCCGGGGCGTCACGTTCGTCATCGTGACCCACAACGAGGCGCTCTCCAACCAGGCCGACCGCATCATTCGCATGGTGGACGGCAAGATCGCGTAACGCGCGCAGGGAGGAGGATCGTCATGCTGGCCACGCGCATCCGGCAGAAAGACGGCATCTTCTACTTCATCTCCTATCCGGCGCCGGACCTGCTCCGGAAGGTCCGCTTTGTCAGCCGGTTCTACGGCGAGGACGAGCAGATCGCGCCGGGCGCCGTGGCCGAACACGACGAGGTCGCCCAGTTCATCGCCAGAATCGAGCGCAACGACAAGGCCTTCCAGCGCCAGCTCTCGCGCGCCAAGGTCAAGGCCATCACCAACTTCTACGAGACGGCCGTGAGCCAGCCGCCGATCCCGGGCACCGTCCTGCTGTTCACCCCCGAACAACTCCGTTTCAGGGCCGGCGCCTCCGAGGAAGTCGGGCACCTGGAGGAACCCGGCGGGAAATTCCTGGTCATCGACGGGCAGCACCGCCTGGCCGCCCTGCACTTCTACGCGCACGACCGGCCGAACGACGCGCGCACCATCCACATTCCCTGCGTCCTCTTCGACGGCCGCAGCGAGGACTTCGCCACCGAGATGTTCGTCATCATCAACTCGACGCCGACCCGGATCAACAAATCGCACCTGGTGGACCTGTATGAACGGGTCTCATGGGCCAGCCCGGAGAAGAAATTCGCCGCCAAACTGGTCACCCACCTGTATGGAAACGACGACTCCCCGCTCCAGTACCGGATCAACCGGCTGGGCGGCCGGAGCCGCCAGGAAAAGTGGGTCCTGCAGTCCGAGCTGTTCAACGAGCTGCATAAGATCGTCGAGACGCACCGCTCGCTGTTCGAGAAGCGGTGGCAGTTGAAGGTGGACCGCGCCTATCCCCTCGTCCGCGATTATCTCAAGGCGGTGCGCGACGTGATGGAGCCGGTGTGGGGCAAGAACGACCGGTTCATGTTCACCCGCGACGTCACACTCAAGGCGCTCATCCGGGTGCTGGGCACTCTATTGGAGAGCGTGCCCCTGCTGAAGGCCTGGGAGGAAGAGCGGTCGCCGCGCGCGTTCCAGAAGACCTTGGCCGGCTGGGCCGAGCTCGCCAAGGAATTCCGGACGGAGGGGTTCTACGAGCGCTTCCCGGCCAAGGGCCAGCTCGAGCGCGTCCGCCGCATCCACACCCGCCTCACCGACGCGCTGAAGTAGAGCAGCCCGAGACTAGGCCGGCAGAGTCGCGGCTTTGAGGGAGCGGGTGAAGGAGGCAAGGCGGGCGGCGACCTGCCCGCCTTCGGCGACGAGCTTGACCATCGCCGTGCCGACGATCACGCCGTCCGCGATGCGCGCGACCTCGCGAGCGTCCTCCGGCGTCTTGATGCCGAAGCCGACGGCGACCGGCGTCGTCGTGTGGCGGCGGATCTCCCGCACCTTCTTCCCGACTTCCGCCCGGTCTGTGATCTTCGCGCCGGTGATCCCCGTCAGCGAGACGTAATAGACGAAGCCGCGCGAGACCCGCGCCACGCTCGCCTGCCGCTGGGCCGTGCTCGTCGGCGCCAGCAGGAAGATCACGTCCAGCCCCGCCTTGTCGGCCAACGGCCGCAACGTCCCCGCCTCGTCCGGCGGCATGTCGGGCACGATGAGCCCATCCACCCCCGCCACGACCGCATCGCGGCAGAACGCCGCCTCGCCGTACCGGAAGATCGAGTTGTAGTAGGCCATGAGGACGAGCGGCACCTGCGTCTTCGTCCGGAGCGACCGGACCGTGGCGAGAATTTTCTTCAACGAGGTGCCGGAGCGGAGCGCCCGCTCCGCCGCCTGCTGGATGACCGGCCCGTCCGCGATCGGATCGGAGAACGGGACACCCAGCTCGATGACGTCGGCCCCCGCCTCGGCCAACTGCCGGACGTAGATCTCGGTCTCATCCAGTGACGGATCGCCCGCCATGATGTACGCGATCAGCGCCTTCTCGCCGCGCGCATGGAGCGCTGAAAAAGTTTTTCCCAACCGACTCACAGATTCACGCCTTTGATGCGGGCGACCTGATTCACGTCCTTGTCGCCCCGGCCGGACAGATTCACCATGATGATCTGGCGGCGCGTGAGCGTCGGCGCCAGCTTGGTCACGTAGGCGACGGCATGGGCGGACTCGAGCGCCGGCATGAGCCCTTCGGTCTGGCACAGCAGGTCGAACGCCGCCATCGCGTCCTCGTCTGTGGCAGAGGTATAGGCAATGCGCTCCCGCTCCTTATAATAGGAGTGCTCCGGCCCCACCGCGGCGTAATCGAGGCCCGCCGAGACGGAATGGGTCATCTGGATCTGCCCCTCGTCGTCCTGCAGGAAGTAGGTCATGGTGCCGGGCCAGACCGCCACCGAACCGGTGGCCAAGCGCGCGG
>JACXTT010003469.1_pt1 | contig 24201 bp, 22 predicted proteins | sample 9270951 | NCBI WGS metagenome assembly JACXTT01 (sample SAMN15532306, study PRJNA645909) | rock metagenome | isolation source: weathered quartz diorite | place: Puerto Rico | collected 2017-06-21
GTAACCTTGCGCCAATCGCACGCGCCCGGCAATCGCGGCCTAACCAAAACATTCACGGCGAGGACAAATTTTCCTTGGCCGTTCGTTGAAGCGGCATTTTGCATATGTGCATCAAATCGTCCATCGCAAGTAGTTTCGTATCTGGTCCTCTCCTTGAATTCCACAGCTTGTCCCTTAAACTTTGTACATAAGGGCAAGAAAAGACAATTCGTCAAATGAGTAAATAGCCGTTACGGCAAGATTAAGCGGGTAAATTCGCCCGCCGATTTACATATCATCGCGTTCCGGCAAGTACAACCTCCTGCCGTCCAAGGGTTGCGCGGGTTTTTTCGCGCACGGCGCGGTCCAACCCGAGCGCATCGGCAATCGTTTCCGGCTCACGCGCGGTGCCGCCGGCGAGCGCGGAATGACATGCCTCTTCCACCATCTTTGCAATATCGCAAAACGGGATAAGCCGGTGCAAGAACGCATCGACCGCGACTTCATTGGCAGCGTTCATGACGGTTGGCAGGCCTTGACCCGTGCGCAACGCTTCTATCGCCACCCGCAATGCCGGGAAACGGTCCAAGTCGGGCCGCTCGAAGGTGAGCTGGCCGGTGGCCGTTAAGTCGAGTCTTCGCGCTGCGGTAGTTCTGCGTTGCGGAAAGGAAAGACAATGACCTATCGGAACTTTCATATCGGGCTCGGCTAGCCCGGCCGTGACCGAACCGTCCGTGAAGGCCACGAGGCCATGAACCACGGATTGCGGGTGCACGACAACGCTCAGCCGTTCCGTGTCGATTCCAAAAAGATGACCGGCTTCGACGAGCTCCAGGCCCTTGTTCATGAGTCCGGCGGAGTCCACGGTCACTTTTCGGCCCATTGACCAGTTGGGATGCGCGAGCGCCTGCTCGGGCGTGGCCCTGGCTATGGCCGCGCGCGTCCATGTCCGGAACGGTCCGCCGGACGCGGTCAGCGTAATCATCTCGACCATATCGAGGGTTGCGCCGCCCAACGCCTGGAAGATCGCATTGTGCTCGCTGTCGACGGGAAGCAGCCGCGCTCCAGCTGCCGCCGCCTGGCGCATAAAGGCGGCCCCCGCGCAGACCAAACATTCCTTGTTGGCGAGCGCGACGGTGCGGCCGGCGGAGACGGCAGCGAAAGTCGGCCTCACGCCCGCGGTTCCCGCGATTGCCGCCATCACGATGTCGGCCGGGCGGAGCGCGGCTTCGATAACTGCATTCGCCCCCGCCGCAGGGGCGATCGAGGTTCCGGCGAGGGCTTCCTTGAGTTGGGCATATCCGGCAGGATCGGCGAGCGCGGCGAATTTTGCGCCAAGCTCTCGGGCGGCTCTCGCCAGCTCGAGGGGATCCCGTCCCCCGGCGACAGCTTCAACCACAAAAGCTCCGCCCGAGCCAGCAATGATTTCGGCTGTCGATTTGCCGATCGATCCGGTCGCGCCGAGGATAACCACGCTGCGCGCTTCGTGCTCCGCCGCAAGTCCTGGCCGCAAAGCCATCATTGTCTCCATGCCGACTCACGAATCTCGGACAAAAAGCATGCCAGGAAGGGCGGGGCAAGAGGCAGGGCATCGTTCTTTGCCGGAGGTATCCGCGTTGAGGCCGCCGGCAAGCGTTAAATGCCAGCTTCTGACGCACACGAGCTTAAGCTGTGGCAAATTCTGCCGGTCTTTTCATGGCTGTGGGACCGAATGACCTCGGCAGCTTCGGCACCCCGCGATCAAAAAGACGGCCTCGAATTCTGACGGCAGCGGCTGACATCCACATCGCAGTCATTTACGGGTTAGCCGAGAAGATCACGCAGATAGGGAAATGAGGCCCGGGATGCGGCGCAAAAGAGAAAGAATGTTTAATCTGCCGCCTGTTGTCCTTTGGACAGTCGCGCTGTTCCTCGCGATCGAAGGCCTTTGCCAGCTCGTCTCGCCCGAATCCTATCTCGAGATTCTCCAACGCTTCGCCTTCGTGCCCGGGCGGTTCACCTTTGCATTCGATCCCGCCCGCGTGCCGCTGAATTTTAACGGGCTTTCGGGAGATCCCGAGTTCCGGGCCGAGGCGGCAAAATTTTTCCTGGGCAGCGGCAAGCCGCAATGGTGGACCATTCTGACCTATGCGCTTTTGCATGGCAGCTGGCTGCATGCCGGGGTAAACTCTATTTGGTTTGCGGCCTTTGGCTCGGCTCTCGCCCGCCGCTTTGGCGCGCCGCGTTTTTTGCTTTTTTGCGCCATTGCGGCCATTGCCGGAGCGGCGGCGCATTACCTCACCCATGTGGCCGATTTGGAGCCGGTCGTAGGAGCCTCGGCTGCGGTCTCGGGCGTCATGGCGGCGGCCACGCGGTTCGTTTTTCAGCCAGGGGCGCCGCTCGACGAGCAGCTCGGCTTTTCGGAACGGGCCGACGAAGAAAGCGCCTACCGGCTGCCTGCGCTTCCCTTGCGCAACATTTTGTCTAGCCGCAGCGCGGTCAGCTTTCTTCTTTTCTGGTTCCTCGCAAATTTTCTCTTTGGCGCCGTCCAATCCCCAGCCGGAATTGAAAACGCGGCGGTCGCCTGGCAGGCCCATATCGGCGGCTTTCTCTTCGGTCTTTTGGCCTTTCGCTGGTTTGACCCGCCAGCCCCTCCCAATCTCCTTCCTCCTCCCCGCCGGCCCGCGATGCCATGGGATTCGCAATGAACCAAATTCACAAATATTTTCCGCCCCCTAACTGCACAAGCAAGCGCCAAAGCGGAGCGTCAGCGGTTATGCATCGGCGCTAACAATTAACAACCACCCAATTTTCCGCCGCTTATATATTACTACTTTTCTCGGCTCTCCATAGGCAACTAAGTTTTCGATCCCGGAGCATCACCCGGAATCCCACCGGTTACTGGTGTGAAATGCGCTTTGAAATGTGGGCCTAGCCGATTATGATCTATTTCTATATTGCGAATTATAATTAATTTGCGTAGATTAACACAAAGATCGCGCTACCGGCCGTGCGTTCAAGGCAGAGTGCGGACAAACAAAAACCGAGCGAATTCAAATTCGGGCACGGGAGGTCACGGCGTGGAAACATCAAAAACGATGATCATGACGGCTATGCTGATCGGGCTCGGTTGCGGGCTTGGCGGGAACGCCACCGCTCAATCGGTGCCACCCCCAACAGTCTCACCGGATCCCTTGCCGGATGTGCCGCCGACGCCGCCCGGCGATCCGTTCCCATTTTTCGACAATTACAGTTGGCGGAGCTTCATTGCGCTCAACTGGCCGGCACTGACGGACCCGGAAAAGCGCGGCCAACCCGACCGAAGCAAACATTTCGGCGATGCAGCAGGACCGCGCGTGTGGACGACATGGAAATCCCGAATCGAAATCTTCCAGCCGGGCGGGGCTAAACCGAGCGAGTGGGGTTCGTATGCGGGCGCGAACCCTTGCGGTGCGGGCTTTTCCAATGATGTCGTCACGCTGAGCTCCTTCACCGCCTTCGGCGATTTCAACCAGGCGGTCTTCAGCCTAAGCAAAGTTGGTAATCCGCTGGTCGCGCAGAATCGGACCTACGCGCGTTACGAAGTCAGAGTGAATCAGCCGGAGTTCAATTCAATCATCCAGCACGGTTGGTATATTGCTGCCAACCTGCCAACGCCGACGAGTGCGGTCCCCTTCGATACCGGCTCGACCGAGGTCAAGGCAGCGTGGCGTATTTTAACTGAGAAGGACACCCCCGCAATCCGCAGCCGCTACTACGTGGTGCCGAATGCCCAAGTTTTCGATGTTGCCGCCGGCAAGTGCTTGAAACAGGACATAGCGCTGGTCGGTTTCCACATTGTCACCAAAACACCCGATCGGCCGCAATGGATCTGGTCAACCTTTGAGCAGATCGACAACGTTCCTGGTCTCACCACCGAACCGAAACCTCCAAGTGGTGTGCCGTTGTCTTTCAACGACCCAAACAAGCCACAGACTCTGGATCCCGCAAGAATGCCGCCACCGGTCTCGGCAACGAACCCTCCAGTTGCCAATCCGGCACCAATGCAAGTCGTCCGCAAGCAGAAGATCCTCGATGACACCATGGCGATGAACCGTGCGTATTGGGATCTGCCGGAAATCAAGGGCACAGTCTGGCAGAATTACATGCTGGTCATGACCCAATGGCCGACCAAGATTTCACCGGAGCAACCGGCCAATAATGGTGGCCCATTTCCGGTCACGGGCTCCGAAATTGCAAATACCACAATGGAAACCTACTTTCAGTTCGCCGGCGGCAGTTGCATGGAATGCCACCAGTTCTCAAATCAGCAGGGGCGGGACTTCGTCATGTTTGTGACAATGGATGCATTCCGGCCAACCGCTCCCGCTCCGGCTGATCTGTTCTCCGCAAAGATTGCGGGCGGCAAGTTGTTCCAGACACAGCCGTCCTCTATTGCTGAAGACCCAATGGTGAAATCACTCGTCGAATTCTTCCAAGCAGCAAGGGAGAAATGATTGGTTGAGTTAAACGCCTACTTTGCCATCCAATAACCACCGAGGAGGAAATGCACATGGCAGTCAGCTTCGCGAAAAACATTAGGCCGCTGTTTACGGAGACAGATATCGACCACATGAGTTTCTTTTGCAATCTGGCCAGCTATGACGATGTCAAGGCGAACGCCCCCGACATCCTATCCCGTCTCAACGGCACCGGCGGCACCCAAATGCCGCCACCCCCACCGCAGGGTGACGGTCCGTGGCCGTACACCAACATTGCGCTGTTCCAGCAGTGGATCACCGACGGGTGTCAGCCTTAGGAGTCGCCGCGAAGCCGGGCGCACTCCAAAGTGACCAATGAGCTATTTGAACAATGCCCGGCCGGTCTTCACTGGCAGGTTCCAGGCCGGCGTCTCGACCATCGACAATGACGCCGGCCGCCTCGTGACGACGGCGCACAGTAAGAAGAGGACTGACATGCCGACGCAACGCTCCTTCCTCGTGACGGCGTTTCTAGCCATCGCCGCCCTCCCGGTGCGAGCGGAAGACTTCTGGGGCCGCATGTTATCGGACCAGCCGGCCAACTTTGTCTTTGGTTACGGCTCGCTGATCAACACAGCCTCGCGCAATGCCACGTCAACCCATCCGATCGCCGCTTTCCCACGCGCGTCTCGGCCGCGTTCGGCTACATCCGAGTGTGGAACGACCGCTCGCCTTCTGGCTTCACGGCGCTCGGCCTGCGCAAGCCTGGTCCAGGCGAGAGCGCTATGACGATCAATGGCGTACTCTATCCGGTTGAGGGCAACGACATGGCGGCTTTTGATGCAAGGGAGAAAGGATATGTCCGCGTGGAAGTGCCGCGCGCGGACATCCAGGCAGTGTCCTGGCAGGCTATACCTGCCAAGGGCCACATCTGGGTCTACGTGCCCGAGGTCGCCGGCAAGGAGCCCGGCGTCGACCTGCCAGCGGCCGACGCCCGATTCCCGATCCTCGAATCGTATATCGACGTTGTCGTCGAAGGCAGCCTGGAATACGGCCCCGAGTTTGCGCGCGAGATCATCGCAACCACGAAGGATTGGAGCCGCAACTGGCTGAACGACCGTGACCTGGCGCGCCGGCCGTGGGTGTTTGACAAACAGTACGAGGCGGTGGACAAGCTGCTCGCTGATTTCGCGCCGCATTTCGCGGACCGGATGCTCTCCGAGGAGTATACGGTAAAGTACCTGCTGGACACCAACGCGCATGCCGCTCAGGCTCCACAGTGAAGGCGCGGGGGTGCGACTGCTGGAACCGCCGGTCAAACCGTCGGTCCGCTCGCTAGCTGCGAGCGCGTACGCCTTGCGGCTGGGCCACAACAATGCCTGATCCCGGCAAGGTGCCGCGGAAAACGCGCAGTTGCATCACCCGCCTAGTCCGTTCGTCGAGGAGGAGGCGGAAACTTGGGACGGAAAATGGCTCAAATCGATGACGTCAAAACTGCCTGCGCAAGGCTCGCGCCTCTGGGATGGCAGACACTCCTCAAACGGCACGGTCTCGATATCGCCGCGAGCGATCTTGCCGCCGAGCTTTCCCGCGAACTTGTTGGCATCGATCGCGGCATTCGCGGCTTTGAGGATTTTACGCTCGCAGGCACGCGGGGAATCGCGCCGGGCCGACCCGCCGCGAGCCTGCTTTATCACGCCTTCGCCAGTCCCAATGTGCATCCGGGGCCAAACGGCGAACCCGCAACCTCGCCCGAGGCCTATCCGACTCTTGCCGAGCTCGATGCGATCGAGAATTATATTTACGGTCTGAGCCCGTTCGACCAGGCAAATCTCAAAAATGTTGTCATTGGCGTGTTTGCATATGAGTACAGGCCATGGGACAGCACGGCGCATCGCAAACACGCCGATTTCGTGTTCTCCCGCACGGGGGTCGCACGTGTTGGTACAGGCAAAGAATCTTGGGACGGAGCAAGCCGCGGATTTCGCTCCGATCCGCCCGGTCAGCCCGGAATAGCCGTAACCCCTTCGCGCTATGCGGCATTTCTTGCAGAAGCGCGCACTCCCTCGCCGGACGATCCGGTCATGGGCCTTCCACAAGCGCATGACAGGCGCCGTACTTTTTACTTCCCCGTTCATAAGCTTTTTGCGGGCCGCTCCTGCGTAGCCGGCGTCACGATTAGCCTCGACTTCAAGGAATTCCACCGTAACGAAAAACTCAAACGCATTCACTCGGCTGGCGGCATAAAGGTTGTCAAAGGCTTCGATATCGATAAGCCGCCGTTCGTGCGCGACTCAAGGAATTCGGACGATCTCGCCGCGCTGCAAAGGGTCGGCGACTCGATCCTGGTTGTGCCGCAACCGAACGATCAGCTCGCGCGGACGGCCGAACAGAAGAACTCTACCTCCGGCAAGAAAGAAGTCGTCCGCTTTCGCGTGCCCCCCGCAACTCGCGTGCCCCCCGCAGCGGATGCCAACCGGTTTTCTACCTCGCTGGAATTGCCGACGAGGGGCAAGGCCCGCATTGCGCCGGAGTTTGTCAACATTCGCCACCGGGCCATCCGGGAAGGCAAGGCAGGCGGCATTACGATCGACGATATGCAACTGCTGCCGGAAAAAGAATTCAATGACGTGCTAAATGCCGGTAAATATGAAGCCGTCCACTTTATCGACGATACATGCGATGGCGCCCTCGCCGCGGTTGTGAGCGGCCTTCCCGGGCGCCAGCAGAACTTACCCGCCTATTCGCTCGTCACCGCCCCCGACTTTTTCCCCCTGGCCGACCAACTCGAAATCTCCAATTGGGTCCGCAGCAATCTGGATAATCGCAGGGATCATTTTAGCCAAGGCGAGCCTTGGCCCCTTTGCGAAGGACGCCTGCCAGCTAATCTCGAACTGCCAAGACCCGGAGCGCCCTCAAAGAAGGCCTTCGACCGCGCCGACGAAACCGTGGTTGCCATCGTTGGCTCGACGGCACTTGCCGCGCCGGCGGATCTTCCCAGCCGCAAGAAGCGGTTCTCAAGTTTTCTCCCCGATGCGGCGTCGAACGAGTTCGAGCCGGGCTGGGACGTTTCCCTCGTGCGGGACGACCTAGGTTTCTATTACGCCGCCTATGGGCTTGGGAGCCCCTTCCTCGAAGACGCAAAACTTTGCGCGGCGCTCAATTCCTTCTGGCCCGCCGTCGCGCCCGATGCCTCGCGCACCTTCAATATGGGTCTGGCGAAAAATTCTGGAAGTCCGACGGCCATTCCGCTCATGGACAATGAGCTTGGCTACCATCCGGATCACCCCCTCGCGAAATCCGGCAAGGTGCAAAGCAAGCCCGGATGGGACGGCGAATTTGGTCCCTTCTTCGAAAATCTGCGGGGCAAAGACTATGTCAATTGGGCCTATATCGACCGTTCGGACTATGTGAGCAACGCGCTTCGCAATGCGATCGATGTCCGCCTGACTTCGGGGATCGACGCCGCCGAATTGATCCGGCGGATGGAGGCCTTGCGCGCCTGCATCGCCGCTCTTCCGCCACCGGACGATAAAGTCAGCAACACCAGCCTTTGGCTCATCACCGCGGAGGCGATTGCCGATTGGGCCCTCGAGGGTTCGCGCGCGGATGGCGCGCTCGCCGGACCCGGTTACAATTATGTGTTTGCCCTGACCGCCGAAAAGGATGAGGCGGCGCAGGACATCCGGCGGCGCCGCGTGCAGGTGACAAAAAAATTCGACTGCCAGATTTCCGCGGCCATGCTCTTCTGGCAAGAGGACCAGGGAGCGTGGCGCCAGGCGTAAAGGATCGGCAGCCGGTTGGCGAAACCGATCTCGTCATTGTTGGCGGCGGTCCCGCGGGTTCGGCCGCAGCAATCGCCGCACGCAGCTACGGCCTAAGCGCCGTCCTCTTCGAGCGCACCGCCGCCGCGGCGCTGCGTCCGGGCGAAGCGGCGCATCCCGGCATCGAGCCTCTCCTCGTCCAACTCGGCGTGATGGACGCCGTGCAAAAAGCGGGCTTTCTTCGCTACGAAGGCCATTGGGTCAAATGGGGCCGTGAGCCGCTGCGTTTCATGCCCTTCGGCCAGGATGAGCAGGGCGCGTGGAAAGGCTTTCAACTTTGGCGGCCGGATTTCGACGAAATCCTGCTTGAGGGCGCAATGCGGGCCGGCGCAACGGTCGTGCGGGCCTGCGGCGCGCTGCGCCCCGTTGTCGAAGATGGCCGCGTTGCAGGCATCGAAACGCCGGCGGGCGTTTGGCGCTCATCCTTCGTGATCGATGCGGCGGGACGCCAGCGTTTTCTTGCCCGCGCGCTCGGCTTGAAGACCGGCCAGCATGGCCCGCGGCGCATCGCTTGGTACAATTATGCGCAAGGAGCGTGCCCGTGCCTCGACCAAAAGAGCCCAATGATTGCCTCCGATGCCAATGGATGGACATGGGTCGCGCGCGTGCGGCCAAACACCTACCAATGGGTGCGCCTGCTGCAGGACGGAGCGCGGCTGCCCAGCCGCTGGCAACCGCCCGAATTTGCCGGTCTTTTGGCCCTGGGCGAACGCCGCGGTATCGACGCAACATCGACCATCGCAACTCCTGCCGCGGGGCCGGGATATTTTCTTGCGGGCGATGCGGCCTCGGTTGTCGATCCCTTGTCCTCGCATGGCATGTTGAAGGCATTGATGTCGGGCATGAAAGCGGCGCATCATGCGGCCGCGGTGTTGCGCCATGGCGTCACGCTGGGCGCGGCCGCAAGCGCCTACGATCATTGGCTCACGCAGTGGTTCCGGCACGACAGCGCGCGCCTCGCCGGCTTCTATCGCGAAATCGGCGCAGCAATTTTGGCGTGAGAACAGGCAAAGACCGCCACGATGCCGGCTGAGGATGGCTCACGCCCCAAGGCGATGGCCCTCGTCTTCACCAACGTACTTCCCCCTCACCTCAACTCGCGCCCGCGCACCGACTCGCGTAGGTCAGCGACGGCGGGGTCATACACCGGGAGCTGATAGAGGCTCAGGATTAAATCGAAGGCGGTTGCAAAGTAAGCAAGTTCGTCGCGGAAATCCGCATACACACGGCCGTGCAGCAACGGCGGCAACGAATCCGCCTTCTCACCGTCCAGTAACAGCGGCAGCACGGTTTGCTTCTGCGGTTCGGTGCCGAGAAGACGGTTGTCGATCAGATCGACCTCTGCCGCGACGACATAACCAGTGCTGGTGTCCTTGTTCTCGTACTTCCGGCGGTAAGCCGGCGTGCCCACCACGATAATTCTGTCGCTTTTCTCGATCCGCTCCGCGAAACGGGGCACGCTCTTGCCAATCTGTGCGTTGTGCCAACGGTCCAATACAATTTCGATCCCGGCCTTTTGCAGGTCCGTTGCGAGCCGCTTTTCCACCCAGTGTTCATGCTCGGGCACGCCCCAGGCATAGCTGATGAAAGTCTCTGGCGGTGTGGTCTGCTGCTCGGCCACATAGGCGCGCACCCGGAAGATTGCCTGCTCGAAGCGTGTCCGTTGTTCGGCCTCGTATTCCGTCCCGTCCTTGCGCCGCTGGCCCAAGGCGGGAAACACCCAGAACTGTTGTCCGTGCGTCGAAGCCTGCTCATTGAATGCGCCATGGATCGGGCTATAGCCCAGCGCGGATTTGCCCACGCTGTGATCGCCTACCAGCACGATCTTGCCCGTCGTGTGGTGGACTGCGGGCGCCGCCGCCACCCCGGCGCGCTCGCCCAGCAGCACGTCAAGGTCCAGTTCCCAGAGGTTAATAGTCTTGTGCTCCTCACCGGCGGCGGTGGCTAGCAACGGCAGCGCGGGAAAGGCCAGCGCGAGAATCTTATAGATAGACATTGCATCCGGGATGACCGCGACCGTGTCCCACGTCTCGCAACTCCACAAGCGAATCGTGTCATCGCGGCTGTTGGAGGCCAGAAGGCGCCCGTTCGAGGAGAAGGCGACGCCGTCAACAACAAAATGGGTGTGCCCTTCGAGTGTGCGGAGCAGCTTGCCGCTCGTCGCGTCCCAGAGCGTGACCGCACCCCGCGGCGCATCGCTACGCGCTTCTGCAGCACACGCGCCGGCCAGCATCCCGCCCTGCGGATCAAACGCCACGCTTAGGACCTCGCCCTGCCACCCTTCGAGCGTGCGGCGCAGCTGGCCGCCTTGCATCTCCCAAAGCTTAACTGTTTGGTCTCGACCCCCGCTTGCCAGCATCCGGCCCTGCGGATCAAACGCCACGCAATAGACCGACCCCTGGTGCCCTAAGACCGACCCCTGGTGCCCTACGAGCGTGCGGAGCAGCTGGCCGCTTTGCGCCTCCCAGAGATTAACTGTATTGTCGGAACTTCCGCTGGCCAGTATCCCACCCTGCGGACGAAACGCCACGCTCGTGACTGCATCGTGGTGCCCTTCGAGGGTGCGGAGCAGTTTGCCGCTTTGCGCATCCCAGAGTTTTACGGTGTTGTCGCCACTCCCGCTGGCCAGCATCCGGCCCTGCGGATCAAACGCCACGCAGTAGACCGGCCCCTGGTGCCCTTTGAGCGTGCGGAGCAGGTCGCCGCTTTGCGCCTCCCAGAGCTTAACTGTTCTGTCGTAACTCCCGCTGGCCAGCCTTCCACCTTGCGAATCAAACGCGACGCTCAGCAACGGGCGCCGGTGCCCTTCGAGCGTGGATAGCAGCCTAACGCCCGGTGACAGCACGGTCCGCGGCTCTTCGTTCGCCCGTCGCTCGTGCCACCACCACTTCTTAATCGTCATTGGTTTTCCCGTGAAACTGTCAATTTAGGTAAACAACTCTGCGTGTTGGTAGCATAGGCAGCCGCAAATCTCGCCGCCTACCGAGAGATTATCACGAACAATCGCGTGTGAGATGCTAGAAGACGAGCCCCCAACGCAAAGGAGAGATGCAGAGGTCTCATTCTGTCATGGTGCTCGGGCGGGCAATCACGCAAGGGTCATTCACAGCAATCGTACATGGAAGACATTTTTTCGCAGCGGCCCGGCCCAAAAGGCGGCCGCATTGGACGGACTTACCTAAAGAGATCGGCATGGGAACCAGTGCGGGCGAGAATGAGTTCATCGCCGTCAATCTTGTAGATGAGCAGCCAGTCTGGCTCGATGTGGCAAGTGCGGTATCCGGCGAACTCGCCTGTCAGCCGATGATCTCTTGTGCGTGGCGGAAGCCGTTCGTCGGCAAGCAGCAAGTTTAAAACGTCGCGGAGCTTCGCCATCTCCTTGCCCCGCATTTGGGCGCGGCGGATGTCGCGGCGAAACTGCCCGGTGTGAACCGGGGTTCGCATCAAATCCGAAGCTTGCGGTAGAGCTCGCCGGCATTTTTGGACCGCACCAAATCCTCGCCCCGGTTGGCTTTGCGGAGCGTCCGGGAGGTGACGGCGTTTGGCACCTTGACTTCGAAAGGCAGCGCTTTTTCGGCCGCGACGCGCTTCAACATCATGCGGATGGCGTCGGAAACCGAAAGGCCCATGTCGTCGAGAACCTCTGCGGCTTGCTTCTTGACCCGCTCGTCAATCCGGGCGCGTACAGTCGTATCGGTAGCCACGAAAAACTCCTTGCTGCTACATTGTAGCTACACGCGGGTCCGTATACAAGATTGTTGAATAGTTCCGGGAAAATTTTTGCCGTGAGCGGGATTTGCGCGAATTTTACACACGCCTTGCCTGCGAGCCACGGCTTTTGCAGCCACGCCTCCGCCGTCGCGCCGGCTCGAAATGGACAGAAAAATCGAGCAGTCTTAAGAGGGCAGAGGCGGCCGCCGTCTTGCGGCTTGTAAGGTTTTGGGCCGCGACCGGACAAAATGTTTTCACGTGAAACATTTTTGGAATTATTCTAAACAATTTTCCATTATCCGGCCTGTACGAAAATACTCTTAAAATCAAAAAAATGCGCCTGTCCCATTCGGCAGTTCGATCATCTCATTTAGGTCCCGCCAAAAACCTTTGCGCGAGCCACCATGCCGTCACCCGGTCATGCCACGGGACGCGGCTGCCGCGGCCGTGGAAGCCGAGATGCCCGCCGCCCGGCGTCAGCACCGCCTCGATCATCGGCAGGCGCGGCCAGTCGATAGCTCTGTAGCAGGCTTCCGGAATCCAAGGGTCGTCCAGCGCATGCACGATGAGCGTTGGGCGCGATATGCCGGCCAGGAAATGCTTGGCGGCATTGGTTTCGTAATAATCTTCGGCATCCCTGTAGCCGAAGAGCGGCGCAATAAAACGGTCGTCGAATTCATAGACGTTTCTGGCGCCGGCGATGGCGGCGCGCTCAGCGGTACTCAAATCCGCGGCCGGCGCCAGCGCCTCGCGCTTCATCGCGTAAAGCATCGAGCGTTCATAAAAATAATTGCGCGGAGCGAGCATCTTTGCGCAGGTCCCGGAAAGGTCAATCGGGGTGGACACCGTTACAGCGGCCAGTACCGGCAGGCCGTGCCCGCCTTCGCCCATAAATTTCAGCACGAGATTCCCGCCGAGCGACTGGCCAAGCAAAACGATGCCGTTCCTGGTAAGATGCGCAGGAAGCCCGCGCAGGGCCAGCGCCAAATCCTCCGTGCGCCCGGCATGATAATGTCCGGCGGCGATAGGCCGCGATGGCCCGGATCCGCGCAGGTTGAGGCGCAACACCGTCCAGCCTCTGGCGACGAGATGGTGCATGGTCAGGACCACCGATCGGCTCGCCTCGGAGCCTGCACAGCCATGAACGAGCACGGCGAGCGGTCTCGCTACCGGGCTGGGCGGTCCATCGCGCCTCGCCGCCAGAAGGTCGCCGCCTGAGACCTCCAACAATAGGCGCTCGCCGCCGAGCAATTCCGCCGGCACGCCGACAAGGGTGTTGCGCAGAGTTTGCAGGTCGTTCCCAAACCAGGGCGCGCGTTCACGAAATGGCGGCGGCGCAGCCGAAATAGCGCCGCCCTCCTGCGCGGACGACGGAGCCACCCAATCTGGCGGCAAAACGTTATGTGTCGGCGCCTGCAGAATCATCTCACTGTACCCGCAACCGGAACGTTCCTCCTTTATAACGAGCTGCCAAGAAATACGGCGCCGAACAATCGAGCCGATTAGCCAAGGGGTTCGCCCTCGTCAGGCGACATCCGTTTGCGGCGAACCGAACCGATTTCGGCCGTGAAATTCAGCAACCTTGTCCCAAGGGCTTGCCGGAGCCTTTCTGCGCTCCCGGGGAACTCACTGAGGACCCGGTGGAAGAGCTGGCGCGAAATCCGCACCACGGTCGTTGGTTCGCGCGCGATCGCTGTCGCTGGCCTTCGGGTCTGCGTGAGAAGCGCGACATCGCCGATCAGCCCCGGCGGCCGGACGATTCCAGCCGTGGCAGCCCCAAGCCCCGAGGGATCGATGGCGACCGAACCAGTGAGCACGACAAAACCGTCATTGGAGATTTCGTCGCGGCGAAACAGCACATCGCCCGCGCGCAGCGTCTTCGTTTCGGCGGCAAATGCAATGAGCCGCAGGGCTTCTGGCTCCAGCGCGGCCAACGTCGGATTGCGCGCGAGCTTGCCGATATCGTCTTCTATTCCCATACCCGCCGCGAAATTTCTCTTGCCGCAAAAATTTGCCGTGCCATCAAGGGATGAGCTTATAGCCGCCCGTCGACGTCACAAGAAGCTGGGCCTTTGCCGGATCGCGTTCGATTTTCTGCCGCAGCCGGTAAATATGCGTTTCGAGCGTGTGCGTGGTGACATTTGAATTATAGCCCCAGACTTCACGAAGCAGCACCTCGCGGGGGATGACCGCCTGCCCGGCGCGGTATAGGAAACGCAAAATGGCAGTTTCCTTTTCGGTCAACCGGAGCTTATCGCCCTTTTCGCCGATGAGATGTTTGGCGCCCGGCTTGAACGTGTAGGGGCCGATCCGGAACAGGGCTTCCTCGCTCGCTTCGCGCTGCCGCAACTGGGCGCGGATCCTTGCCAGCAGTTCCGCAAATCGAAACGGTTTTGACACATAATCATTGGCCCCGGCATCAAATCCCTCGACCGTGTCGGTCTCCGAATTCAGCGCGGTCAACATGATGATCGGGTTCTTGAACCCCGTCTCGCGCAACTGCCTGACGGCCGCGCGTCCGTCCATATCCGGAAGGCCTACATCCATGATAATGACGTCGGGTATTTGTTCCCGCGCGGTCTCGAGCGCACCGCGCGCCGTGCCCGTCTCTATGGCAACAAATTCGTCATGCAGGGCAAGCTGCTCGGCCAATGCGGCGCGCAAATCCGGATCATCGTCGGCAATCAGTATTTTTAGAACCTGGGTCATCGATTAGTCCTTAACGAACCCGGCGACATTCCGTTCCGTAACCACCACGGAATCAAACCGGTTCCATTGGCCGCACGGCGCCCCCTTTCCCTTTTGTCGTCTCTGGTTCCTGCCGGTTAAAGTTTTACTGTGGCACAAAAAAGGGCAAGACCAATATGCGCTTATCGCGGCTGCGAATCGCGGTTGATCGCACCAAAGTATAAGGATTCAGGAAATTTCTTGCAAAAATCCGGCAAAACCCTTCGCGGGCCAAGGTGGGGCCAAGCGTGGCCTGTGCCGAATTATAGTAACGCGGATGCCGCGCTGCGGCCTGGCAAAGGAAAATCTGGGTAGATTACACGCTGGCGAACTGGTGGTTGCTTGTGCCATCGGGCGAGCGGGGATCAGCCGCGCGAAGCGGGAAGGCGATCGCGCAACACCTGCGGGAACCTTTCGCCTTCTCGGCGGCTTTTTCCGCCGCGACAGGGGTTTGCGCCAGGCCTGGGCGTTGCCGATAGCCGAAACGAAGCCCAGCGATGGCTGGTGCGACGATCCTGTTAGCCCGTCCTACAATAGGCAGGTCACCTTGCCCTGCCGCGGTTCCCACGAAAAATTATGGCGCGAGGACCGTCTTTACGATGTCGTCGTGGTGCTCGGCTACAATATCCGGCCGCGCCGCAAATTTCGCGGCAGTGCGATTTTTCTCCATTGCGCGAGACCGGATTTCGCGCCGACCGAGGGGTGTGTCGCGCTTTCCCTCGCGGATTTGCGCCGGCTGTTGCCGCGGCTTTCCGCAAAGGCTGTCTTGATCATCAGGTAAGGGCCGGTGCGCCTTTGTCTCTAGCCTTGGCGGTTTTTTTCTGCGCGGATGAAGCTATTGCCCAAAGCGCGCGCGAAGCAATGGAAGTCCCAAGTGCAGGCTCCCGTCTCGACTGAGCGATCGCCCGGGCAAGCGTATCAATTGCTTGCGCAAGGGCGGCCTCTGTCCAGGCGCGCACGTGCTGTTCAAAAAATTCTCTTTGCTTGAACGCCATGAAGCGGGACGGATCACGAAATGATCCTGAGCCCTCGTCCGCGCAAGAGCGCGCGAGATGCAGTTCCAACGCGTGGCGCAGCGCCGCCGGAAGCAGCCCATGATAATCCCCGGCGCCAGCAAAAATATGCTGCAGACCGGTGTCGAGGCCAGCGAGTTCGCCCTGAAATGCCTTATTCACCATTTCCTCGGCAATGAGGTTCGATGCGTCGCAAACGATAGCGGCAACATGATCGAGCGTGATTTCGCCCGCGCCATGCGCATAAAGCAGGAGCTTTTCAATTTCGGATCGGGTCGAGAGCCGGTCCTGGCCGAGCTGGGTCATGAGAAATGCCTTGGCTTCCGGAGCAATCGACATTTTCGCGGCGCGAACCTCTGCCTCGATCAATTGCGCGATGTCCTTTTCGGCGTCGGGAAAGCATTGGATTGCCGCGGCGCCTTTCGCACGCTCGCAAAGCGTCCGCAGCGGCGCATCCTTCTTCAGCGCTCCGGCTTCAATAACAATGGTGCAATCGCGCGGGGGCAAAACAAGAACCGGCTCGATCGCCGAATGAAACGCCCTTCCTTTTGCTTCAATCCAAATGGCCCGCCTTCCGCCGAATAAAGGAACGGTATTGGCTTCGTCGGCCAGGCGCATAGGGTCGGCGGCAAGGTCGTCGCCATCGATCCGCACAAGCTGGAAGGGATCCTTTGGATCATCGACGGCGCGGGCAATGACGTTTCGTGACCGCTCGGTCACAAGTCCGGTATCGGGTCCAAAGACGAGGTAGAGAAAAAGGTCCGCTGTGGCCTTGCGGGCAAGGAATTGGTCGGCTTCGTGACTCTTGACTGCGACCACAGCATCCTCCCCGCAAACTTCGCTGGCGCCGTTACCGGAAGAATAGCTTAGCGAAAATCGCGAACATCCTACCAACCTGGTATTAAGAACAATTATTGAATCCTATCATCCATGTCAGAAGCGACAATTTCGCTTCGACACTTGCAAGCCGGTTTTCGAAGCTTGCGACTTCTTCCGCTGCCGCCGCTGCTTTATCTTCCGGAACATTCGCTTCCTTTAAAGCGAGATAGAGTTTCGATAGCATGAGAGCCATTTCGATCTCTTCACGAGATCACCGGATTTCCTGGTTGCCGGAACAAGTGCGAGCGTCACCGTATCTCAAAATGAATTAACCAGCCCTACCATATGAGTGTCAGAAAATACATTGCGTCTTGCCGGTCGACACTTTCTTTATCCTTTGGCAAGCGCCGATGCGAGACGAATCCGGAGCTGTTCGGCGAGCGTTTTTGCGGCGCGTGTTTCCGCGTCGCGCGCGGCGCGAAGATTGGCGAATCTTTGGCTCGTCCGGTCGTAACCCTCTAGCGCCGTCAGCTTTCCAGCCGCGACCGGCTCGCCGCCTCCCACCGGCAACAGCTGATAGTCCGCATAGACGACAATGTTTGCCGCCGTGGGATAACCGGCTACCGTATCGAGCAGCGGTGTCTGCGGGGTTTCAAGCAGCGTCACCTTAAGGTGATATTTTGCCGGCACCTGCGCCCCTGTGCCATTTAGCGCGAAGATCAGCTCATTGCCAAGATAATGGCCGGTCCGGCCTGGGATGTCGTCTACCTTTATGGCCTGCAGCTCTCCCGCGACATCGCCGCCCGCGGCAAGCGAGCCATAGAGCGGCTGAATACAGCCGGAAAGGGTAAGGCCCGTCACAAGCACGACGAGCGCGCGCAAAACGACGCGGCCAAGCGGCCGCAATTCACGCAACGACATTGACGATCCTTTGCGGAATGATGATGATCTTTTTTACCGGCTTGCCGTCGAGGGCGCGGCGGACCGGATCGAGCGCCAGCGCGCCCTCCTCGATTGCTTCCCTGCCCGCATCCCGCGCGACAATAAGGTCTGCGCGCTTGCGCCCGTTGACCTGCACTGGAAGCAGGATCGTGTCTTCGACAACGAGCTCTCGGTCCGCGACGGGCCAGGCCTCTTCTGCCGTCAAATTCGCATGGCCAAGGAGCGCCCAGCATTCCTCTGCAAGATGCGGCATCATCGGTGCAACCATGAGCACCAAAATATCTGCGGCCTCGCGAAACGCCGCGCGCACGTCCGGCGCGATATTCGCATCCTCGATCGAGCCAATCGCAGATGAAAGCTTATTTGCAAGATCATGCACCTGCGCAACCGCCCGGTTGAACCGCAGCCGCTCGAGGTCTTCCTCGACCTTGATCAGGCTCATGTGAACCGCCTTGCGGATGTCCGTTGCGGCAGGAGAAAATTTTTCGGGCAATTGTGTTCCTGCGGGGGCGGCAATTTCGGCGAGCTCGCTCGACAAGCGCCACAGACGCTGGACGAATTTCGCCGCCCCTTGCACGCCTTCCTCGGTCCAGATGACATCGCGCTCGGGCGGCGAATCGGACAGCACAAACCACCTTGCGGTATCGGCGCCATAAGTCGAAATGATGTCGTCCGGGTCGATAGTGTTCTTTTTCGACTTCGACATTTTTTCGATCGCGCCGATTGCGGCTTCCTCGCAGCTCTCGATATGAAAGGCGTGGCGCCCCTCGGGGCCAGCCTCGATCCTGATATCGGCTGGATAAAACCATTCGCCGGACGCTGCGCGATAAGTTTCATGCACAACCATTCCTTGCGTGAAGAGCCCGGCAAAAGGCTCTCTTATCGCGCCAGCATAACCCGAGGCCTGCATCGCCCGGGTGAAGAATCTTGCGTAAAGCAAATGCAAGATCGCATGTTCGATGCCGCCAATATATTGATCAACCGGCAGCCAATTGTCGATCGCTGCGGGCGTGGTCGGCGCATTCTCGTTCCAAGGATCCGTGAACCGCGCAAAATACCAGGAGGAATCGACAAAAGTATCCATCGTGTCGGTCTCCCGCGTTGCAGGCTGGCCGCAGGCGGGACATGAAACATGTTTCCAGCTTGGATGCCGGTCGAGGGGGTTGCCCGGCTCGTCGTAAGAGACCTCTTTGGGCAATTCGACTGGCAGATCTTCGGCTTTAACCGGCACCATGCCGCAGGCCTCGCAATGAATGACGGGGATCGGGCAGCCCCAATAGCGCTGGCGCGAAATCCCCCAATCGCGCAGCCTGAAATTGATCTCGCGCCGCGCCTGCGGACGGTTGCCGAGCAGTTTTGTCTCAAGGCGCCTTGCGACTTCCTCCTTCGCTGCTTCGCTCGTCATGCCGTCGAGAAATTGCGAATTGATTAATAAGCCGTCGCCCACATAAGCGGTCGTGCCGATTGCAAATGTCTTGGGGTCTTCGCCCGGGGGGCAGACGACCGGCGTATTGCCAAGGCCGTATCTGTTCACGAAATCGAGGTCGCGCTGATCATGCGCAGGGCAGCCGAAGATCGCGCCGGTGCCATAATCCATCAACACGAAATTGGCGGCGTAGACCGGCAAAAGCCAATCGGGTTCAAAGGGATGGCGTGCCTTGAGGCCCGTGTCGTATCCCGTCTTTTCTGCCGTTTCGATCGCCGCGGTGGAGGTGCCGCCGCGATGGCATTCCTTGATGAAGGCGGCGAGATTTGGATCGGTCTTTGCGAGTTTGGCCGCGAGCGGATGATCGGCGGCGAGAGCCAAAAATTTGGCGCCAAACAGCGTATCGTGCCGTGTCGTATAGACTTCGATGTCTTGTGCGGCTAACCCTGGCTTCGGCAGCAGTTCGAAGCGCAGCGAAAGGCCCTCGGAACGCCCGATCCAATTGGCCTGCATGAGCCGGACTTTTTCGGGCCATCGCGGCAGATCGCCGAGCGCGCTTAAAAGCTCGTTTGCGTAATCCGTGATCTTGAAAAACCATTGCGTGAGTTCGCGCTGCTCGACGAGTGCGCCGGAGCGCCAGCCGCGCCCGTCGATCACCTGCTCGTTGGCAAGCACGGTATGGTCGACCGGGTCCCAATTGACCTTGGATTTTTTGCGCACGACAAGGCCCGCCTGCAAAAAATCCAAAAACATTTTTTGCTGGTGCTTGTAATAAGAAGGATCGCAGGTTGCGATCTCGCGCGACCAATCGAGCGACAGGCCCATCGATTTGAGCTGCTTGCGCATCGCCGCGATATTTTTGTAGGTCCATTCCGCCGGGTGGGTCTTGTTGTGCCAAGCGGCATTCTCGGCGGGCATCCCAAAAGCATCCCAGCCCATGGGATGCAAAACATTGAACCCCCGTGCGCGTTTATAGCGGGCGATGACATCGCCCATCGTATAATTTCGAACATGCCCCATATGGATGCGCCCGGAGGGGTAGGGAAACATCTCCAGCACATAATATTTTTCGCCCGGATCTTCGTTCCGCGTACGAAAAATTTGGCCCTCTTCCCAAATCCTCTGCCATTTGGGTTCCGCAATACGGGCGTTATAGCGTTCAGGGATCATGCTTTGCGTTTCAATAGGAGGCGAGGTTTCTTTCAGTCATAATCCAGCATGCCGCGCGGCAAAAAATCGAGTAAAAGCCTGTCCGCGCGAAAACCAACCTTCGTTAAATCCACAGCGTCTCGCCGGTGGCCTCTGCTATTCACCCAAGCTCATGCAAAACACCCGGCCAATGCTCCGGCACCAGGGAACTCTCATGAATTCGATCAACGAGTTCTGGGTCCAAGGGTTGCTAGCCCATTTGGTAATTCAACGCGAGCAATCGCTCCGTGGATCACCATAGCACGATCGCGCAAAGCGTCGATACGCCCTTATCGCTTGAGAACGTCCCCGCCCGCCTTCGAAGTCATTCGGATAGCGGCCAATTTGGAACGCGCTTTGAATACTTTATTCCTGATACAGCGCCCACATAAAACTCACACCGTCACTTGGGCGCCGAGCTCGACGACACGGTCGGAAGGGATCGAGAAGAAGTCGGTCGGCGGGGCCGATTGCCGGACAAGGGCAATAAAGAGCCGGCCTTGCCACGAAGGCATTTCGGATTTTGGAGCGGGTTTTATGCTCCAGCGCCCAAAGAAGAAGGAGGTCGTCATAATGTCGCATTTATGGCCGGACTTGCGCATCAGAGCGAGCGCCGCAGGCACGCGCGGATTTTCCATATAGCCGAAACGCAAGATCACACGGGTGAAATCTTCGGACAGTTTTTCGACTTGGAAACGTTTGGCGAGCGGAACGCGCGGCGTATTTTCGGTCAAGACCGACAAGATCCACACGCGGGAATGCAGGACCTTGTTGTGCTTGAGATTGTGCATCAAGGAAGAAGGTGCGATCTCCGGCGAGCTTGTGAGAAAAATCGCCGTTCCCGGCACCCGCATCGGCTTTGATTTTTCCAGCATCTTGATGAGATCGGGTATCGGGATCGAATCGCGCTTGAGTTTTTGGGTGAGAAGATGCGAGCCGCGAACCCAGGTCCACATCACGACCATGCCGCCGGCTGCGATCAAAAGCGGCACATAGCCACCTTCGACGACCTTCATGAGATTGGCGGCGAGAAAAGCGAGGTCGACGGCAAGGAATGTGGAAACAAAGGGCGCGGCGAGCCATATCTGCCAATGCCAGCATTTCCACACGACGACGAAAGCAAGCGCGGTGGTGACGACCATCGTGCCGGTCACCGCAATGCCATAGGCGGAGGCGAGCGAACTTGAAGTTTTGAAGAAAGCCACCAGCAAAAGGACGCCGATCAGCAGCAGACGATTCACGCGCGGAATGAAAATCTGGCCTTCCAGCGTCTCGGAAGTATGCAAGATGAGCATCCGCGGCAGAAGCCCGAGCTGGATTGCCTGGTGAACGACCGAAAAGGCGCCGGTGATGACCGCCTGGCTGGCGATAATCGTCGCAATCGTCGCAAGCACAACGAGCGGCAAAAGCCCCCACCGCGGCGCAAGAAGAAAGAAAGGATTTTCCACCGCCGCCGGGTTGGCGAGGACGAGCGCCCCTTGGCCGAGATAATTTAAAATCAACGCGGGAAGCACGAAAATCAGCCAGGTGGCCTGAATAGGCCTTCGCCCAAAATGACCCATATCCGCATAAAGGGCTTCCGATCCCGTGACCGCAAGGAACACGGAGCCGAGCACCATGAAGCCAAGCAAACCATGTCCGAGGAGAAATTTCACGCCGAGGAGCGGATTGAAAGCAAAAAGTATCTGCGGCGCGTCGCCAATATGGGCCGCGCCAAGGTATCCGATCGTCAGAAAAAAAACCCCCATGACGGGGCCAAAAAACGCCGCGACACCCGCGGTGCCGCGTCTTTGCGCCCAAAAGAGCGCGGCGAGGATGACAATGGTGAGCGGCAGGATATAAGGCGACAAAATCGGCGTCACGAGCTCGAGACCTTCGAGCGCCGAGAGCACCGAGATCGCCGGCGTGATGATCGCGTCGCCCGAAAACAGCGCTGCTCCCGCAACGCCAAGAAGAAATATAGGCGCGCCGCGGCGGCCGAGCGCCGAATGGGCGAGCGCCATCAAGGATAAGGTGCCGCCTTCCCCCTTGTTGTCGGCTTGCATGAGAAAAAGCACATATTTTGCCGTCACGGTGAAAAACAGCGCCCAGATCAAAAGGGACACCGTGCCGAGCACGCCGTTTTCGGTGACGCCGGTTTCCTTAAAATGATTGAGCGATTCCCGCAGCGCATAAAGCGGGCTCGTACCGATGTCGCCATAGATGACGCCAAGCGAGCCAAGCGCTAAGGCCGCAAAGGCGGTTTTTTTTGACAAATGTGAATGGCCCGCCTCCTTTGGCGGCGCTGACGGACCCCGTTCCCGCGCGATCTGTTGCACCATTCAGAAATCCTCAGTCGCCTCCAGCATGAGCTGCCAAAAGCGCCGGAAATAGGTTGCTGCAACGCAATGTAGTCTCTTCCACTGCTGCCGAGAAGGGGCGGTCCGCTTGAATGCAAACACGCATAAACCTGCTCTCGGTTCTGGACAGCAATGGGGTTTCGATGAACACGAGGCGCGGTTGGGCACCGTTTTGACAGCTTGTGCCTGGCATACCCGGACAAGGCAAATATGGCGGCTAACGTAAGTACGCAGCTTACGAATATCTATGGATATCAGAAAATATTCGTAGACGGATTTGCGGCGACGGACTAAGGGATCACCTTTCGTCCCGGCGGTTGCGCGGTGAGCTTGATCTGGGCATGGAAAATCTTGAGCTGACGTGCATTGCAGACCGTTCGAACCCGCCACTAGCCGAGACTGCGCGCGGTACGGAAACCGGTGTTTCGCCAAACCTTGGCGCTGGCAAACCGGGCAAAAAGCAGGAGCCGGTCTACTCGCGGCGGGCGCAGAATCTGAAGCAAAAGGTTGATTCGAAGAAATATAATTTTAGGACGACGGAAAATTTGAATTTTTTCGTGAAAAGATGAAAGAGCGAAAGATGCTTAAATCCGTATATTTTGCTACAGCGATCGCGGGTGCTATGGCGATAGTGTTCTCTCGTCCAGTATACGCGGAACCGCAGACCACGACTCTGCCGGACTATTCGATCAAGAAGTCTTGCCAGGTATTCGCGGGGCATCCTCGCTCGCTGGCATTGTGCTTATTCCAAGAAGCCCATCATCGTGGTGAAGCAACGGGAATGTGGGCAAGGACACCCGACCCTGAGCGCGGGAAATGCGCCGAACTCGCCGGCATGTCCGAGCGGGAAAAATATCAGGTACTGTCGCGCTGCTTGCGGGCAGCAATCTCGGAGGCCGCCTGGAAGGATGCCGTGGGCAGCATCAAATAAGCCGCCGCGCAGTTTCGATTTTGAGGATGATCGCCGGGTGAGCAATAACAAGCTATATTTGTGGTGGGTTTTGCGGCATTGGCGCACCCGGTGTCGCACCAGCGGGAGGGGTTGGTGTCGCGCCAGCGGGAAGAGTTACGGCAGCGGGGGCCGGGGGAAATGTTTTTGCAATTTCCGCAATAACAAATATTGTTCCAATAAGCCCAGCAAGTGATAAAATACTTTTTTCGTTTTTGATAAGCTCCTGTAATGCAGTATCGTAGAAAACACAAATCGTTAAAACAAAGAAAGGAACTAAAGTAGCTCCGTTTAAACGATCAACAACCACTTCTCGCGTTGACGGCCACCCCCCTGCCGCTAAAATATCGGAGCGCAACCTTTAATCCAGCAGTCGCAATCGCGACCAATACGGTCATTGCTTGGATTGATTTTAATGTTTCCATATGAAATAATCACATATATAAACATTAATCCGAGCGATGCGGCCAAAAATTTATGGCTCTCGTTCACTTCACTGAGAGTAAGTCACTCCTCCTCCTCTATCATAATTCACTCCTCCTCCTCTCAGACCAACCATTAACCCATACACAATTATTATTAACATTACACCTGCAATCTAAAGTCGTGTCGCGTCAAGCATGGGAATTCCTCGCAGTGTGACTGTGACTAACCCATATAAAGCAAGATTCTGCCGTGGAAAGAATATATGTGCTCTTACCTCTCTTCAATCGTGATCTGGACAAAACCATTACTTCTCAAAGCGAGCTTGCTGAATAATTTAGAGCACGATGGCATTTCTCCGAAAACCCATCTTGCTCTAATACCGTGGCTCCAATAAGAATTTTGGTTACTGGTTTTGGACC
>JACXTT010003470.1_pt1 | contig 24201 bp, 30 predicted proteins | sample 9270951 | NCBI WGS metagenome assembly JACXTT01 (sample SAMN15532306, study PRJNA645909) | rock metagenome | isolation source: weathered quartz diorite | place: Puerto Rico | collected 2017-06-21
GCGGGAAAGCGGAGCGAGCCGCCGATGTCGTTGCCGTGCGCGATCGGGCCATAGCCCATCATCACCGCCGCTGCCGCGCCGCCCGAGGAGCCGCCGGCGGAGGCGGTGGCGTTCCAGGGATTGAAGGTGCGCCCGTGCAGCTCGTTCACCGTGGTCCCGCGGAAGGAGAACTCCGGCGTGTTGGTGCGCCCGATGACGATGGCTCCGGCCCGGCGAAGGTTTCGCACCACGGGCGCGTCGTCGGGCGCGATCACGTCCTTGAAGGCCACGACGCCGTTGGGCGTCGGGCACCCCTTCTGATCCACGTTCTCCTTGATCGTGACCGGCACGCCATGCAGCGGCCCGATCGGGCCGCCTGTGCTCATCGCCCTGTCGTGCGCCTCGGCCTCGCGCAGCGCGGCGTCGCCGAGATCGTTCACGACCGCATTGATCTTGCCGTTGGTGGCGCGCATACGACCCACCGCGTCGCCCACGGCCTCGGCGGCGGTCACCTTGCGCGCCGCGATCGCCTCGGCCAGCTCGCAGGCGCTCCACTGCCACAGCGGCCTCTTCGTGTCTGCCATTGCTCGCTCCCTCCGGTATCGAGCCGTCTTGGCGGCCCTAGCCGAGTATACGGATCGGCCGACCGAAATCGCCGTCCGCTATTCCGGCCTTGGAGTGAGCGTGACGCGCCCGCCGGCGCTATCGATCGTCACCGTGAAGCGCTCGAGGAAGTCCCGCCCGAGGAGTCCATCGGCGGCCTGGTCGGCGGCATGGTGAGCGAGAACCTTCAGGGGGCCGACCTTGGCGTTGCCGATCTCGAGGGAGGCGACATCGTGGATCCCGACGGCGGCCTGACCCGTCACCCCCAGGAGTGTCGTGCGACCCGCGACGGATGCGCCCGCCGCGCTCAGCGCGTCGGGTGCGATGACCGTGGAATCGGCGCCAGTGTCCAGGACGAGCCGGACCGGTGTACGCCCGTTCACCCTGGCGTCGACGTAGATCGGGCGGCCTGGCGTGAACGGGATGACGGTGGCCGCGGTCGGAATGGCGGTGGCCGCCGGCGGGTTGGCGATGGCCGCGGGAATTGATCCGGGCGGGGGGGCCGAAGGTGTTGCTCTCCACTCCGAGGTCGGCTTCCAGTCGCGCATCATCTGCCGACCACGAGCGACTTCGAGAGGATCCAGGATGCTCTCGAGGGATCGTCGAAACCGTATCGCGCGCTCGCGCTCGTGGGCCTGCATCCCCTCGCCACCCGCCACCGCGAGGCCGAGCCACACGTATGACGTGAGAGCATCCTTGGGGACGCCGACGCCGCCCAGATACGCGAGCCCCAGCTTGTACTGCGCGCTCGGCATGCCCTGGTCGGCGGAGCGTCGATACCACGCCGCCGCCGCCGCATCATCTTGTGGCACGCCCGTCCCTTTCCTGAACGATTCGGCCAGGGCGTACTGAGCGGGCGCCCAGCCCTGCGCGGCGGAGAGTCGCCACCACTTCGCGGCCTCGGCGTGGTACCCCTGCCGGTAATACATGAATCCCAGAGAGCACTGGGCTCGCGGCTCTCCTTGGCTCGCAGGCGGAAGGAGCTCGCGCTCGACGGACTGTGCGGGCGACGAAGCGAGCACAGCCGCGAGCCCCAGGATGAAGAAAACGAGGACACGATCCAGAGCGAGCCTGTTCATTTGCGGCCTCTCGGCGGTTGGTGTGGCGACTTGTTCTGTTAGACGCATTGGCCGAGTCGTCCGCGTACATGCATGCATGCGCTTCCGGAATCGGTCACGCGGCTTTACGCGGTGTCGCGGGGCTGAGGATCACCGGAGCGACGCGTAGCGCTCCGCTTGGCGGATGATCGCGTCCTGGTGCGGCTGCAGGTCCTGGCCGCCGACCGACGCGGCCCGGGCGGCCATCGGGTCGTCGACGGCGGTCTTGATGCCGCTCAGCTCCTCCATGACGGCGAGGCCGCAGAACGGCACGTACACCGGCGAGTAGCCCCCCTCGTGGCTCAGGACCAGCCGGCCTCCGCAGAGCTCATCCGCGGCCGCGACGAGCGCCCGCGTCATCGCGCGGAAAGTCTCGCTGTACGCCATCATCCGGCCGAGCGGGTCGTAGAAGCTGCCATCGAAGCCGGACGGTACGACGATGAGCTCCGGCCGGAACGCACGGAGCGCCGGAACGACGACTCGCTCGAGGGCCGCGAGGTAGGCGCCGTGACCCGACCCCGGCGGCAGGGGGATGTTGATGTTGAAGCCGGCGCCGGGGCCTTCGCCGCGTTCGTCGATGCCGCCCGAATCTTGGGGATACAACCCATCCTGATGAATAGAGATGGTGAGGACCTGGGGGTCGCGGTAGAAGGCCTTCTGGGTGCCGTTGCCGTGGTGGACGTCCCAGTCCACCGTGGCCACCCGCCCGACGCCTCGCTTCGCTCGCGCGTGCTCGATGGCCACCACGACGTTGCCGAAGATGCAGAACCCCCGACCGCGGTCGGCCTCGGCGTGGTGGCCGGGCGGTCGCACCAGGGCGTAGGCATTTCGCACGCGCCCCTCGAGGACGGCGTCGATGGCCGTGATCGTGCCTCCCGCCGCCAGCAGCGCGATCTCGAAGGAGCCGTGCCCGAACGGCGTGAGCTCGCCGGCGTTGCCTCCCGACGCGCCGCTCATCGCGCGAATGGACTCGACGTAGGCCGGGGTGTGAAAGCGCAGGATCTCGTCCACGGTAGCCATCCGCGGCTTCAGCGCGACGAGATCGTCGAACAGGCCCGCGACCTCGACAAGGTTGCGAAACCGTCGCTTGGTCTCCGGATTCTCGTAGTGCTCCCAGGCCTGCATCCACTTCCGCTCCGGCGACACCGTCGTGGCCCGGCCGGTGTCGTGCCACATGTACAGCTCGTGATAGACCCATCCGGTCGTCATGGCGGTCATGGCCGCTCAAGATCCTAGCAGAACCGCGTCACCCACGAATCACACGCGCGCGGTGCGATACTGCGCGGCATGACTAAGATCGCCCTCTCGGTGATGCTGTTCGTCCTCGCGGGTCTTGCCGAAATCGGCGGGGGCTACTTGATGTGGCTATGGTGGCGAAACGCACGGGCGTGGCCCGTGGGTCTGGTCGGCGCTCTGATCTTGGTCCTCTACGGAGTGATTCCCACCTACCAGGCCGCCAATTTCGGGCGCGTGTACGCGGCCTACGGCGGCGTGTTCGTCGTGATGTCCGTTCTCTGGGGCTGGGCGGTCGATGGGGTCGCCCCGGACCAGTACGATCTGATCGGTGCGTGCGTGTGCATGGCCGGGGTCGCCATCATCATGTACTCGCCTCGCGTCGCCTGAGGTGGAGGTAGAGTACCCCTCGTGATCAAGGACGCGGCCGCCGAGCCCGCGAGCCACGCGAGAGGCTCCGTGCTCGAGGTGCTGGGCGTCGCGACCCGGCTGGGCCTGACGTCGTTCGGCGGACCGGTCGCGCACCTCGGCTACTTCCGTGAGGAATACGTCCGCCGTCGCCGGTGGATCGCCGAGGACGCCTACGCCGACCTCGTCGCGCTCTGCCAGTTCTTGCCCGGGCCGACCAGCAGCCAGGTCGGGATCGCCATCGGGATCGTCCGGGCCGGACTGCCCGGTGCGGTGGCCGCGTGGCTCGGATTCACGCTGCCCTCGGCAATTCTCCTCGTGGCCTTCGCATTCGGCCTGCAGTGGCTTGGCGCGACGGATGCGGGTTGGCTCCACGGGCTGAAGATCGCCGCGGTCGCGGTCGTCGCCAATGCGGTCTGGGGCATGGCGCGCTCGCTGGCCCCGGACCGGGAGCGAGCCACGGTCGCCGTCCTGGCTGCGATCGTCGCTCTCACCTGGCCCGGAGCGCTCGGGCAAGTTCTGGTCATGGCCCTGGCGGGCGTCATCGGCTGGCGCCTGCTCCCCGGCGCGTCGGGCGAGCAGCGCGACTCGCTGCCTCGAGCCATCGGGCACCGCACCGCCATCGCGTCGATCGTCGTATTCTTCGCCCTGCTCGGCGCGCTTCCGCTCCTTCGGCAGGTGGTGACGAGCCAGGCATTCGTCGTGTTCGACAGCTTCTTTCGTGCGGGATCGCTGGTGTTCGGCGGTGGCCACGTCGTCCTTCCGCTCCTGCAGGCCGAGGTCGTCCCACCGGGGTGGGTGAGCAACGAGGAGTTCGTGGCTGGCTACGGCGCCGCGCAGGCCGTCCCGGGGCCGCTGTTCACGTTCGCCGCGTATCTGGGAGCCGTGATGCATCGCCCGCCCAACGGCATCTTGGGCGCCGCTATCGCGCTCGTGGCCGTCTTTCTGCCCACGTTCCTCATGGTGACGGGCGCCTTACCGTTCGTGAGCGCGGTCAGGGCGCGCGCCGGTTTCCAGGCGGCGCTTCGAGGCATCAACGCCGCGGTCGTTGGCCTGCTGCTGGCCGCCCTGTATCATCCAGTGTGGACGAGCGCCATCAAGACGGCGCCCGACGTGGCCTCGGCGCTCGTCGCCTTCGCTCTTCTCGCGTTGTGGAACCTTCCAGCGTGGCTCGTGGTCGCGATCGCCGCCCTGGGCGGCGCCGCGCTCGGGGCGCGATGAGCAACCGAGACCGCCACGCGATTGGCTGATCCAACAAGGAGCCCTATGAACATCCTGATTCGAGGCCTGGCGCTCGTGATGACCGCGATCGTTGCCGCATCGACCTGGGGACAGGCGACGCCGTCGGTGGACGAGCTACTGCAGATGATGCGGGCGGGCGGCTACATCATCGTGTTCCGCCACGGCGCCACGTACTCGGACCAGGCCGATACCGATCCCCTGAACCCCGGGAACGTCGCCAAGCAGCGCCAGCTGAACGACAAGGGCCGAGCCGAAGCAAAGCTGGTCGGTGAAGTCTTCAAGGCGGGCGGGATACCGATCGGCAAGTCGTACTCGGGCCAGCTCTACCGAGCGGTCGAGACGGCCCGGCTGATCGGGGGAAAGGAGCCTCAGGCCACGCCCGACGTGAGCGAAGGAGGCCTGGTGGTCAGCCCCAACGAGAACAACCGCCGGACCCAGGCGTTTCGAGCGCTGCTCGGCGCGACGCCGGATGCCGGCACGAACACCCTGATCGTCTCGCACAAGCCGAACATCATCGACGCGCTGGGCAAGGACTGGTTCGAGGTCAGGGAAGGCGAGGCGTCGATCTTCAAGCCCGAGACCGGGGGCAAGTACGCGCTGGTGGCGCGCGTGCAGATCGGCCAGTGGGCGAACGCCAAGAGATGATGGATGCGCGACCGCATCAGCTCCTTGGCGTCACCTTGCCAGTGAACGACTGCGCGACGATCTTGCCGTCGCGGACGACGAAGGTGTCCGTGGCCACCTCGTACACGTTGTCGGCCGTGTCGGCGGTCCACAGGATGTAGGCGTAGTCGCCTTCGACCGTCTGCCGCTTCAGGCTGAACACTGCGCCTGGCTTTCCAAACTCCGCGATCAGCGCCCGGAACAAGGGCGCGATCGCGTCCACTCCTTCGAGCGGTCCGTTCGACGTGAACATGACGGCCCCCGGTGCATAGTCGGACAGGATGTCTCGCTTCTCCTTTGTCCGTCAGGTTTGTTCGAGCGCCGGCGTCGACGCTCGTCACGCTACTTGTAAAGATGTCGGGCGCGGGTGACCGGGAGTCCGCCGTTGCTAGCCGCTCGTCCAGGGGTACACTCGTGGTGCGCGTTTCAGACGATGAGGAGCCATGTTATCGTGCGGCTCCTGGCCCTGGAGCAGTGGGGCCGGATACCCCCCGAGAGGGACGTGACGGGATTGTCCTCGCAGGAACGGTCGACCTTTGAAGTGGTCGCGATCGCCACCTCCGCCGGCGGCCTCAAGGCGCTGAGCCAGGTGCTGGCGGCGCTCCCGCACGATTTTCCACCGGCCATCGTCGTCGTGCAGCACCTGGATCCCCGCCACCGAAGCTTGATGGCCGACATCCTGAGCCGGCGGAGCACGCTGCCGGTCAAGCAAGCCGACGAGAACGACAAGCTCAGGCCCGGCACCGTCTACATCGCACCCCCGAACAAGCATCTGCTGGTGAACCCCGACGGCTCGCTGTCGCTGACCCAGTCCGAGCTCGTTCACTTCGTCCGGCCGTCCGCCGATCTCCTGTTCGAGTCGGTCGCCGGCAGCTTCAAGAACCGGGCGATCGCCGTCGTCCTCACCGGGACCGGCAGCGACGGCTCGATGGGGGTGCAGGCGATCAAGAAGATGGGCGGCACGGTGCTCGCGCAGGACGAGTCCTCGTCGGAGTTCTACGGCATGCCGTACGCGGCGATCCAGACCGGCTGCGTCGACTTCATCCTGTCGCTGAGCGAGATTCCTCCCGCGTTGATCACGCTGGTCAAGACCGGAGAAGTCGATGAGCTCGGATGAAGAGCGCGTCGAGAGCCTGCTCGACTACCTGAAGGGCTCGCGCGGGTTCGACTTCACCGCCTACAAGCGGTCGAGCCTGATGCGCCGCATCCAGAAGCGCCTGCAGTCCGTGAACGTCGACTCGTACGAGCAGTATCAGACCTATCTCGAAGCGCACCCGGAAGAGTTCGGCCTGCTGTTCAACACGATCCTGATCAACGTCACGAGCTTCTTTCGCGACGCGGAGGCGTGGGAATTCTTGTCGAGCCAGATCGTGCCGCGCGTCATCGCCAGCGGCCGCCCGGAGGCGGGCATCCGGGTGTGGAGCACCGGGTGCGCCTCGGGCGAAGAGGCCTATACGCTCGCGATCATCCTGGCCGAGCAGCTCGGCATCGAACAGTTCCGGCGTCGGGTGAAGATCTACGCCTCGGATGTCGACGAGGAGGCGCTGATGCAGGCGCGCCACGCCACCTATACCGCGTCGCAGGTCCAGGACCTTCCGGGTGAGCTCCTGTCGCGCTACTTCGAGCGCGTCGACGATCGCTACCTGTTCCTCAAGGACGTCCGGCGCTCGATCATCTTCGGGCGTCACGATCTCGTCCAGGACGCGCCGATCTCCCGCGTCAATCTGCTCGTGTGCCGCAACACGCTCATGTACTTCACCCGCGACACGCAGGCCAAAGTGCTGAACCGCTTCCATTTCGCTCTGCGCAACGGCGGCTTCCTGTTCATGGGCCGCGCCGAGCTGCTGCTCACGCACGGCGAGCTGTTCACGCCAGTCGAGCTCAAGTGGCGGGTGTTCACCAAAACGGTGACTCAGAACGTGCGGCACATGTTGCCGCAGCCGGAGCGCGGGGAGGATAGGGTCACGATGCCGAACGACGATCGTCTCCAGGTCCTTTCGCTCGAGACCGACCCGATCGCGCGCGTCGTGGTCCGAGGGGACAGCATCCTGAGCTTCGCGAACAGCCGCGCCCGCGCGCTGTTCCGGCTCACGCCGCAGGACGTCGGCAAGCGCCTTCAAGACCTCGAGATGTCTTATCGACCGATCGAGCTCCGCTCCCTGATCCAGGACGCGACCATGCAGCATCGGACGGTTTCCCGCCGGGACATCGCGTGGCCGACCGAGACGGGCGAGCCCCGCGTCGTCGATCTGGAGGTGATGCCCCTCGTCGACGCCTCCGGTGAGACCCTCGGCGTGCAGATCAGCTTCAATGACGTGAGCCGCTACCGCCGGCTCCAGGAGGAGCTCGAGCGCTCGAAGAACGAGCTCGAGACCGCCTACGAGGAGCTGCAGTCCTCGAACGAGGAGCTCGAGACCACGAACGAAGAGCTCCAGTCGACCAACGAGGAGCTCGAGACGACCAACGAAGAGCTCCAGTCGACGAACGAAGAGCTCGAGACGATGAACGAGGAGCTCCAGTCGACGAACGAAGAGCTCGAGACCACGAACACCGAGCTCCGCGTGCGCAGCGACGAGCTCAACACCGCGAACGGCTTTCTGGCCTCCATCCTGACGGGACTCGAGGTGGCCGTGGTCGTCGTCGACCCGAAGCTTCAAGTGCTCGCGTGGAACCATCGGGCGGAAGACATGTGGGGCCTTCGCGCGAGCGAGGTTCAGGGCCGTCATCTGATGAACCTCGACATCGGGCTTCCGGTCGAGCAGCTCCGTCAGCCCGCCCGCTCGGTGGTGGCGGGGGAGACCGAGCGCGTTGAGCTGACGCTCGAGTGCCGGAATCGTCGCGGGAAGGCGATCCGCTGCCCTGTTCGCTGCACGCCGCTCACGTCCGGGACCGGCGAGATGCTCGGTGCTATCCTCTTGATGGAAGAGGTTTCGATAGCCGCTTCCTAGTGCTCGCTCGTCATGCGTATGGTGATGATGCCGTTTCGGTCGGAGGACGCCGAGGCGCTCCGCGCCTGTGCTGACCGGCTGTGTCAGCTGGCCGCCGAAGAGCGAGTCGATGAGATCCCGGCCGCGCGACGAGAGTTCCAGCGCGCGCTGGAGGCCCTGGAAAACGCGGCCATGTCGCTGCAGCTCGAGCGCGACGAGGCGCGGGCCGAGACCGCGCGGGCCGAGCTCAACCTCACGGCGGTGCGGCAGATTCTCGAAGACGGCCCCGACGGCTATCTGGTCACCGACGGCAGCGGGATCATCCTGCAGGCCAATCGGGCGGCCGCGCAGCTCCTCGGCGTTCCAGGCCGCTTCCTGATCCGCAAGCCCCTGTCGCTGTTCGTCGACGAAGCCGATCTCCGCGTTTTTCGCTGGCGCGTGAACAACGTGCACACGCGGGGTCCGAGTGAGTGGCCGATGCGCATGCGACCGCGCAACGGGCCCACGATCGCCGCCGGGGTGAGCGTCGCGCCGTTCAAGGTCGGCGACCCCAGGTCGGACCTGCGCTGGTTCATACGCGACATCGCGATGCGGCAACGGACCGAGGAGCTCGCGGCGGCGCAGGAGTTCACCGCCGAGATGCTGGAGAGCGAGCAGAGGGCCCGAGAGGAGGCCGAGGCGGCCCGCCTCGGCGTGGAGCTCGTGGCCGAGGTGGGCGGAGTGCTGGCCGAGTCACTCGACTACACGTCGTCCCTGTCCAGGGTGGCCGCGCTGGTCGTTCCGCGTGCGGCGGACGTCTTCCTGGCGGACCTTCTCGTCTCCGGTGCGCTGGAGCAGGTCGCGACGACGTGCGTGGACGGGCTGGACGCGGATCGCCTCCGCACGCGCCGGCCGCCGGACCCGTCGAGCCATCACCCGATCACCGAGGTGATTCGGACGGGCCGGGCCTTGCTGATGCCCGAGGTCTCGCCGTCGTGGATCGAGGAATGGGCCAGCGCCGGTGAGTCGCGTGATTTCTGGCAGGACATGGGGCTCACATCGATCGTCGTGGTCCCGATCAGGTCGCATCGCCAGATTCACGGCGCGCTGACCTTCGCGTTCGGGCCCTCGGGGCGTCGCCACCACGAGGCCTCGCTGCGCATCTTCCAGGACATCGGCCTGCGTACGGCGCTCGCGCTCGATACCGCACAGCTCTTCACGGCGCTCGAGGCCGAGCAGCATCATCGCGACGAGTTTCTCGGGATGCTGGCGCACGAGCTCCGCAATCCGCTCGCGGCGGTGACCAACGGGCTGGCCGCCCTGGAACGCGTCAATCCGGCGGAGCGCGTCAAGCTCTTGCAGATCCTGAGCCGCCAGTCGCGGCACCTGGCGCGGCTCCTCAACGACATTCTCGACGTGTCGGGGGTGCGCTTCGGCCGGGTGACGCTCGATCGGCGGCGGCTCGACCTGCGCGATCTGGCCCGCCAGTCGCTCGAGGTGTTCCAGGTGCCCGGCCAGGAGGCGAGCTCGACCATCGCGCTGCACACCGACCCGCGGCCCGTCACGGTGGCCGGAGACGCCGACCGGCTCCAGCAGGTCATCGCGAACCTGTTGGACAACGCGGTCAAGTACACGCCGGACCATGGACCGATCGAGCTCTCCGTCGGCGCCGAGGGCAACGATGCCGTCGTTCGAGTGCGCGACTCGGGCATCGGCATCGCGCCCGAGTTCCTCCCGCGCATCTTCGAGGTCTTCTCGCGGGGCACGCGCGACACGGAGCCGTCGTCTCCCGGCCTCGGCCTCGGGCTCTCGGTGGTACGCGAGCTCGTCGTCAAGCACGGGGGAACGGTGGCCGCCAGCAGCGAGGGCGTCGGGAAGGGAAGCGAGTTCGTCGTCCGTCTCCCCCTCGAACGAGCCGCCGGGACGCCCGAATCCCTCTCGGCACCCTCGCGGGCCATCGAGCGATCGGTGCTGATCGTCGAGGACAACACGGATTCGGCGGACGTGCTCCGCATGGCTCTCGAGCTCAGCGGGCACCGCGTACGGACCGCCGCCAGTGGAAAGCAGGCGCTCGACGAGACGCGGGCGCAGCCGCCGGACGTCGCGCTGGTGGACATCGGACTGCCCGACATCGACGGATACGAGGTGGGCCGGGCCCTCCGCACCCAGCCGGGTGGGGACCACGTCTACCTCGTCGCGCTCACAGGGCATGGCGCGCCGGCCGATCGGGAGCGCGCGCGGAAGGCTGGATTCGATTCCTATCTGGTCAAGCCGGTCGAGACGGGGAAGCTGCTCGAGATCATCGCGCACGGCCGCCGGTAGGGCACTGACCTCTCAGATCCCTTCGCGCACGATCCGTCGGCGAGAGTGATCGAGGAGCATGCGGCTCCGGGCGAGCGCCCTGCCCGAGCGAGCGATCAGATCCCTGGTGTTTTCCCGAAGCAGCTGACCTCGGATACGTAGTCGCTGCCCACGCCGATCCGTACCGCCGGACGAGCCGAGCTCGCCTGCGTCTCGTCCATGAGGGGCGGGGAAGAACTCCACGCGATCATCATAGCGGCATCGCTACGTCGTGAGGATCAGGTAAAGCCCTGAGCAAAGCGCCTCGCCCCCGCTCAGCCGAGCGGAAGAATCGACTGAACCTGCGGCAGCCCCTTGGCCAGCAGGGTCCAGCGCGCCTCTGGGCTCACCCGCCAGAGCTCCCCGGTATCGGTGCCCGCGAGCACGTGGCCGGCGGCGTCAGGGTCGGGCGCGACCGTGTGGAACTGAGCGGCCGAGGGTGAGTGGGCGGCGTCGCCGAGCGAGCGCCACGTCTCGCCGCCGTCGACGGATTGGAACAGCATCGCCTTCGCTCCGCCCTGGTCCTTGTGGGCCGAGAACGCGGTGGGCGACGAGCCCACGGTCACGGCGTGGGGCCGGCGCGGATCGATGCAGAGCGGGCGAGTGTAGGGAGGAGTCATGCCCTTCCACTGGAAGCGCCACGACTTGCCCTGGTCGTCCGAGCGGAACATGCCGGCGATGCGCTGCTCCATGGGCTCGCTTCGATCGATGCGGCCGAAGCCCGTCGATGCGAACAGGACGCCGGGCTGGTCGGGCTTGGCGACGATCATGTGCAGGTCGGGGTTGCCGCCCGGACGGGTCATCGTCCAGCTGCGCCCGCCGTCCTCGCTGAGCACCACGCCGCCGACCTCGACACCCACCACGAGGCGCAGCGGATCGGCCGGATCGAGCACGATCGCGCGGGCGCGACCGGGGCGTGGCGGGGTGAGCGGCACGCACCACTCGGTGAAACCGGGCGCTGCGCGAAATCCCGCGATCTCCGTCCAGGATGCGCCGCCGTCGCGCGAGAGAAAGAGGCCGGCCGGCTCGGTGACGGCGTAGAGGGTCGAGGGATCGCCCGGCGCCGCCGCCACGTCCCAGACCTCACGGTCGCCGATGCCGCTGGGCTGCCACGAGCGCCCGGCATCCGCCGAGCGGAAGAGCCCCGCCGTCGAGCCGGCCACGCAGTGGCCGTTCACCCGCGAGAGGTGTCGGACGCTCGGCCCCTCCAGCGCCGCCGACGAGGCGCCGCTCGCCGCGTCCACCACGAAGATGCCCTTGGCCGTGCCGATGATCGCCGTCTTCATGTCTGACCTCCGGGGTTGCTCGTACGTTCGCGACGAGTGAAGCGACGATAGGACCGGGCGGGCCCTTCGTCAAGGAGCACGCGGGCCCCCCGCGCTACACTGCTGGCCAGACAGGGAGGAGCCCATGACGCCCAAGCCGATCGCCTACGTGCAGGCCGCATGGCACACCGACATCACCGATCATTGCCGAGCCGCGTTCATGGCCGAGATGGTCAAGCGCGGATACAGGGCGGGGGACGTCGAGTTCTTCTCGGTGCCCGGCAGCCTCGAGATCCCGCTCATGGCCAGGAAGCTGGCCCAGACCGGCCGCTACGCCGCCGTGTGCGCCAGCGGCCTTGTCGTCAACGGCGGGATCTACCGACACGACTTCGTGGCCCAGGCCGTGCTGCACGGGATCGTGCAGACCTCGCTCGACACGGAAGTGCCCGTGCTCTCCGCCGTGCTCACGCCGCATCACTTTCACGAGCATCAGGTGCACGAGGAGTTCTTCAAGAAGCACATGGAGACGAAGGGCAAGGAGCTGGCGGAGGCGTGTGTGGCGATCATCGGCCAGCTCGCCGCCGTGGCCTGAACGGCTACAGCCGGAGCTTCACGCCGGCGCGCTCCTCCTGGAGCGTGGACGCCTTGATGCGGTCCTGATCGCCCCAGCCGCGATTCATCGCCTCCTGCAGCTCCCGCTGGCAGAGGTCGAGCAGGCGCGTGGGCACGCCGTGCTCCGAGGCGAGGCCGCCCGCGAGCTGGAAGTCCTTGCAGGCGAGAGCCAGCGCGAAGCGCGCGGAGAAATCGCCGCGGAACAAGGTGGCCGGCATCCGCTTGGTGAAGGTCATGTTCTGGCTCACGATGCAGCCCTCGTTGAATGCCTCGACGAGCCGGGGCACCGCCACGCCGGCCTTGGCGCCGAGGGTCAGACACTCCGCCAGCAGCAGGTCGATGCTCATGGCGAGCGCGTTGTGGACGATCTTCGTGATCGACCCCGTGCCGAGCTCGCCCACCCACACGACGCTCTTCGAGAACGTGTCGAGGACCGGCTTCACCCGGCCGAGCACGGCCTGATCGCCACCGACGAAGAGCGTGACCTGTCCGGCCAGGGCGCCCTCGCGCCCGCCGTCGAGCGGAGCGTCCAGCAGGTGCGCGCCGCGCGCCTTCAGCGCCTCGCCGACCTCGCGCACGACGGCCGGCGAGTTGGTGGTGTGATCGATCACCACCGTGCCGGGCTTCACCGCTTCCACGATTCCGCCGGGGCCGACGGTCACCGTCCGCATCTCGGCCGGGCCCTGGACGCAGACGCAGACCACCTCGCACTGCGCCGCGACGTCGCGCGGCGACGCGGCCCACGTCGCGCCGCGCTCGAGCAGCCCTGCGCCCGCCTCGCGTCTGAGGTCGTGAACGGCTAGGGAGAAGCCGCCCCGGCGCACGAAGCCCGCCAGCGGCTCGCCCATGTTTCCCAGGCCGATGAATCCCACGCGCATCATTTCCTCCGCTTCGCGATCGCTCGATTGCGCCACCGACCGGCGCGCATTATACGGGGTCGGATAATGGTAGTCTCGGGGCCTCCTGACGATACCGACATCGAGGAAAGGGGACGACGATGAGACTCGGCGTGGTGTTTCCGCAGACGGAGATCGGCAATGACCCTGTGGTCATCCGTGACTATGCGCAGGCGGCCGAGGGGGCGGGCTACGATCATCTGCTCGTCTTCGACCACGTGCTGGGCGCAAAGCTCGAGCGCCTCGACAAGCTCGGCCGCCGCCCGCCCTACACTGACGAGAGCGCGTTCCACGAGCCCTTCGTGCTCTTCGGCTATCTCGGCGCCTGCACGCGCCGGCTCGAGCTGGTGACCGGCATCGTCATCCTGCCCCAGCGGCAGACCGCGCTGGTGGCCAAGCAGGCCGCGGCGGTCGATGTGCTGACCGGCGGGCGCCTGCGCCTGGGCGTCGGCATCGGCTGGAACTACACAGAGTACGAGGCCCTGAACGAGGACTTTCATACGCGCGGCCGGCGCGTCGCCGAGCAGATCGCGGTCATGCGCAAGCTCTGGACCGAGCCGCTGGTGAGCTTCAAGGGCGCCTATCACCAGCTCGATCAGCAGGGCATCAATCCGCTGCCGGTCCAGCGCCCGATTCCGGTGTGGCTCGGCGGCATGGCCGAGCCCGTGCTCAAGCGTGTGGCGCAGATCTCCGACGGCTGGTTTCCGCAGTTCCAGCCCGGCGACGAGGCGCGGCAGATCATGGGGCGCGTGCGCGACTACATCAAGGACGCCGGCCGGTCGCCCTCGGCCGTGGGGATCGAAGGGCGGTTCGCCTACTCCATCGGGGGACCGGCCCAGTGGACGCAGCGGGCCCGGGAGTGGCGGGACTTCGGCGCCACCCATCTCTCCGTCAACACGATGGGCTCGGGGCTCTCGCCGCGAGAGCACATCGACGCGATCCTCAAGATGAAGCCGGCGCTCGACGCCGCGTAACTACGGGCCTCCGCCGAGGCCGACCGCGACGGGAAGAAGAGGGCGAGGCCCGGGGTTACCTCTCGTGCCACAAGTCCAGGAGCTCGATGTCCTCGGGCGCCACGCCCGAGGCCTCCGCGAGGCACTTGATCACGGCGCTGGTCGGCACCAGATGAGGATCCGCGTCGGTCGGAAGAACGATGGCGAAGCCGCGCACTTGACCGGTCTTTCGGAGCCGATACGAGACAAGCACGTCAACTACGATCCCTTGGTCTCGTCGCGCTTCACGCCGACCCGCTCGTGAGACCCCCAGCTGCGGATCTCCGTCACGCCGGGGTTGTTCACCGATTCGACCCGCACGTGGGCCGTCTTGCCGCCGGCGGTCGTGTACGGGCGCCCGATCACCTGCCATTCGCTGCGCTCGTCGGCGAGCCGATCGCCGAGCTTGAGCTCCATGGGCAGGACGCGAAGCTCGGGAGGGGCTTTCTTCTCGGGGGGTGACTTGGCCATACGCCTAGTTTCGCGCCGAGGGCCGAGTTCCCGGTGATTCTTTGGCTGGGGGGCGCCCCGTGCAACCCTGGGGGAGCGCCGGCCGGCGGCTGCGGCCCGGGGGACTAGGTCTTGAGCCTCCGGACGATCTCGGCGCCGCACGCACAGGTCATCGACATCCTGGTGTCGCCGACGTAGGTCTTCATCGCGCCGCATCCCAGGTGCTCGACGGCGAAATTCGTCTGGACCATCAGGTCCTTGACCAGCCGGTGCGCGCCGCGGTCGGACGACGACGAGTTGAAGCTCAGGAGGTTGCCGTCGAAGGCGGGCGCCAGGCTGCGACCTTCCCCGGTTTCCGCCGCGAGGCGCAGGAAGGTCTCGCGCCACTCCGGAGATTGCGGCGCGACGATGCGCCAGAGTCGCGTGGGTGCCATCGCGGCTCAGTCTACAGGCTGAGCCCCGGCGGGCGCTCGCCGAATGACATGCGCGGCTACCTTCGAAGTAATTGATTTCCGCGCCATCCGTGTGACGATGCGGCGCAGGAGCGGAGCCGTGAAGCGAGCGGTCACTCACGCCGTGGAGGGCAGGGCCTGATGCCGACGATGGAAGAGTACGCCAAGCAGCCACGCGAGCAGCGCGCGCAGCGCCTCACCCGCACCGCCGACGAGCTGGCCGCCGCCATCAAGGGCCAGAGCGACGCGATCCTCTCGCGCCGGCCCGACGCCAAGAACTGGGCGGCCAAGGAGATCGTCTGCCACCTGCGCGACGCGGAGGAGGCGTTCGGGGCGCGCTTCGAGCAGATCCTGGCGATGAACGTCGACCCGACGCTCGGCGGCCCGAGCGCGGATCGGCTGGCCGAGGAGCGCCAGTACCTGCGCAACGACACCGACGAGGCGCTCGCGGCGTTTCGGCGCCGCCGCGCCGAGACTCTAGAGATCTTCGGCAAGCTCACGGCCGCCCAGTGGGAGAAGGGCGGGATCCATCCCGCCCGCGGCCGGATCACGATGGACGCCTTCCTGTCCGTCATGGCCTGGCACGACGACAACCACCTCGATCAGCTCACGCGCGCGCTGCAGGGGCGGGCGTAGGAGACAAGCCGTTGTCGGCCATCACACGCCGCGACGTGCTTCGAGGCATGAGCGGGCTCGTCGGGCTCGCGCTGACCGGCGGGGCCGGCACCTTGCTCGGCGCCTGCGGCACGACCCAGTCCGGCGCGGATCTGCTGGCGGCCGACCCCGAGATCGCGTCGCTGGTCGACAGCATCATCGGCATCGACATGCACTCGCACGCGGCGGGCGCCACCGGGCGGCCCAGGCCCTCGTACGACCTGGCCGAGCGCATTCGCGTCGGACGCATGACGGCGGTGTGTCTGTGCCACCCCGGGGATTCTCCCGTGCTCCGGCGGGAGCCGGACAATCGTATCGTCACGGTCCGTCAGCCGGAGCCGGGCGAGCTGTGGCGGTTCACGCAGCGGCGGCTCGCGTGGTTCGACGACCTCGTGGCCGGGCAGGGGTTCCGGCGCGCGCTGCAGCCGGGAGACCTGGAAACGGCGCATCGGGACAAGACCCCGACCATCGTGCAGGCCATCGAGGGCTGCCAGTTCCTCGAGGGCAAGCTGGAGCGCATCGGCGAGGTGCACCGGCGCGGCATCCGGCACCTGCAATTGGTGCACTTCTTCCGCAGCGACATGGGCGACAACCAGACCGAGCCCGCGGATCAGGGCGGATTGACGGCGTTCGGGCGCGACGCGATCGCCGAATGCAATCGAGTGGGCGTCGTGATCGACGTGGCGCACGCCACCATGAAGCTGGTCGAGGCGGCGGCCAAGGTCACCAGGACGCCGCTGATCCTCTCCCACACGGCCGTGGCCCAGGGCCAGCCCGCCGAATTCTCGCGCCGCGTGTCGCCGGCACACGCCAGGCTGGTCGCGGCCACGGGTGGGGTGGTGGGAGTGTGGGGCAGCCCGTCGGCGATGAAATCGCTGAGCGACTACGTGGACATGATCGCCCGCGCGGTGGACGCGGCCGGCGTGGAGCACGTGGGGTTCGGCACCGATAATTCCGGCTTCGGCTCGACGCCGGCGGTGTGGGACGACTACCGGGATTTCCCGCTGATCGTACGGCTGATGCGCAAGCGCGGCCTGTCAGCCGACGACATTCGCAAGGTGGCCGGCGGCAACTACCTGCGCGTGTTCAACCTGTCGGTGAAGCCCGCCTAGCGCGGGTCCTTGGGGGCCTGGAACCAGGTGTAGTCCCACACGCTGACCCGGTAGCTGTCGGCCACCGGCAGGTTGGAGACCACGAAGTACGCCCGGCCGAAGCCGCCGACGCCTCCGGGCACGTAGCCGATGCGCTGGCCGACCACGTTGCCCGTCGAGTCGACCGCCTGCGCGAGCACTCTCAGGCTAGTGGCAAACTCGCCGTTCTGGTTGTAGACGTAGCCGCTCACCTGCCGAGCGTTCGGGCCTTGCTCGGCGGCCGTCCAGTCGATCTTGAAGTGATGCTCCCAGCCGGACATCAAGGTGTTGTAGCGGGTGGCGCTGGGCGGAGGTGCGGCACCGGTGCCGGCGCACGCTGCAGCCATCGTGACGATCAGACCGATCAAGAGCCCGAGTCGAATCGTGTTCATGGCCTTCTACCTCTCCTGCAGCGTACCACCGATGGGAACAGGGCGTCCCGCTTCGCTCAGGTATTCGCCTCCGTCCGTCGGGCATAGAGTTGACTCCAGCATGACGACGCCAGAGGCAGGAATCTCGAGACTTCCCAAGTGATCCGCGCGTGCGCGATCCTCGGCTTTGCCCTGTGCGTGACAGCGTCGTCCGCGTGGGCTCAGCAGCCTCAACCGAGCGTCCTCAAGCAGCCAGCGCCCGAGCCCGAGGAGGGATCGACCGAGGAGCGCGGCTCGCCGCTGCTCCGGATCCCCGTCATCGGGCCGACGCTCGCGCCGAGCTTCCCGGCGCTCTCCGGCTATCCGCTCGAGCTGCTCGGGCTCTTGATGGCACCGCTGGAGCGCCGCGAGGTCAACCTGGTGCCGTCCTTCGCCATCACCGAGGAATTCAACGACAACTTCTTTCTGAACAACGACAACAAGCGCTACGAGTTCATCACGGGCTTCACGCCCTCGATCGCGTTGCTGGCCAACCGCCCGCGCTTCCAGCTGGCGGCCGGCTTTTCGAACACCTCCGAGCTCTACGCGCGCGGGAGCAGCCCCAACGATGCGTTCGCGCGCCAGAATCTCATCGTCGGCACGTACTGGCAGCCGACCCCGCATCTGACGTTCACCCTCGCCGATACGATGCTGCGCGACCAGAGCCCCAGTGCGACGGCCGGGGGCTTCGCGCTCGGGGGCCAGGGCTCGACGAGCAACGCGCTGACCCCGGCGATGGGCTGGCAGCTGGCGCCGCAGACCCGGCTGGATCTGGGGGCGACGTACAGCTTGATCCGCTTCGACGGGCGCGGGGCGGGCATCGAGTCGGACACCTATGGGTTCATGAGCAACCTCAACCATGGGTTCACGCCTCACTTCACCGGCATGGTCGGGTACAACTTCACCTACATCGACCTCCGGTCGGGCCACGGCGACAACTCGACGACCCACAACCCCACGATCGGCTTCGCCTATCGCCTGACGCCGACCCTGACCGTCAGCATCGACGGCGGCCCGGCGTTCACCAAGCTGGGCGACGAGGATTTCATCACTCCCGGTGTCAACGCCGGCATCGTGCAGCGGCTGCCCTTCGGCAGCGCGAGCGTCTTCTACTCCGAGAACGTGGGCGTCGCGGGCGGGTTCGGCGGGCCGACCGACAACAAGACCATCCAGGGGACTCTGGTGGCCTCGCCCTTGAAGGAGCTGATCGTCATCTTCAATCCGGCCTGGACGAAGGCGGAGTCGCTGAGCGACCGGCAGATCGAGCGCGTCGACGTGGGCCTGTTCACCCTGGGCCTCGGCGCGGCGTACCGGGTCAGCCGCTACGTCACGATCTTCGGCGGGTACTCATTCCTGCTGCAACGGGTAGGGAAGTTCTCGACGACGCAGGACTTCGACGCCGACCAGAACCGGGTCAAGGTCGGCGTGCAGTTCGGCTATCCGTTCGCGTTCGACATGGGCAACTAGCCGCCCGGCTCTCGGCTAGGCCGTTTGCCGCATCGACTCCCGCAGCGCGGCGATGGCGGCTTCGGCCTCGGCGATGAGGACGTAGGCGACACTCGAAAGACGCTGACTCTCCTTGACGAGCTTCCTGGCGATCTCGCGAACTTCCTGAGCCCTCACGCGAACCGCCTCCGGCAGCATCGCGCAGGCGTACAGGTGCTCCCGCACGTTTTCCAGAAGATCCGTCCGACAGTTCGGGCAGAGATGGGTCCTGTGCCCCAGGAGGTCCGAGCCGAGCTCCTGCTGCCGGAAGCTCTGCGCGCAAACGGGGCATTCGGCCACCGCGTGGCCGAAGCAGTACTTTGAAGAGCAGCGCGCGCTCTTCGTGGCTCAGCTCGCACGGTCGTCGGCAGTCGACGTGCGATATCCGATCGCCGTCGAAGGCGATCGTGTCGTTCGCCGAGATCGGCCGCCGGCATCGTGGACACGTCGCCTGAGTCATTGTTCGGGAGGCGTTCCGCTACGCGGACCGGACCATAACACAGATCCAAGGGGCGTCAACGGTCTTGCGGCACGTCCTTTGCTGCCCGAGTGGCCCATGAAGAGTGCCAATGTCGGGCGCGGCGCAGTGGCGGGTCTCGTCGGCGGCCTGCGAGCGGCCGGCGCGATCGTCCACTACGCTTTCGGCGCGATTGTCGGCACGCTCTACGGTGCCGCTGCGGAGATTGCCCCGAGGGCGAAGACTGCCCTCGGGCTTCCGTTCGGCGCCGCCGTCTGGCTGGGCGCTCACGTCGTCGCGGTGCCCGCGCTAGGCCTGGCCGAGTCTCCCGTGCGTCAGCCGCTCGGCAGAGAGGCGGAAGAATTCGGTCTGCACCTGCTGTACGGCTCGATCACCGACCTTGCCCGGGGGCTGCTGCACCGCTAGCCGGGCGAGGACGCGACTGGCTCCAGCCAGAAGATGTCCACGTCGACACCGGGCGAATAGTGGCAAAGCGGCGGCCGCGTCGGCTCGGGCAGTCCGGCCGCCATCACCACGGTTTGGAGTAGATGCCGAACCACCGCACGGCGGAGCGGATAGGGCGGGTGACGCACTCGGCCGCGGTAGAGCCGTCCACCCCGGGCCACGTAGAGGCTGTATCGCTCGATCAGGAAGTGATCGCGTGTGCCGGCGGCGGCGCCGTCCATCGCGTCGCCGATCGACCACGCGACCTCGACGATCGCGTCGCTGGCCCCGCGTCGGCGGGATGTGTACTCGATCGCCGCGCCCTCGCGTCGGATCGCCATGGCCGCCGGAAAGTAGGGAAGGCCGAAGAGCAATCTCGCGGCGGCGACCGCGAGCAGCGACGACGCCTCCAGCGAGAAGAAATAGATGCCCGGCTCGCCGTCGGCCGCGCGCACGTAGGTCCGCAGATTTGCCTCGAGGAAATGGGTCGCCAGCACGCGAGGGGCGCCCGCCGCGCGCGACTCGGCGATCGCGAACGGGATCAACGAGACGAAGGCTTCTCCGGCGAACGAGTCGATCTCGAGCGTGGCGGGGACGAGCGGGCGGAGAGCTTCGCGCGGCACCGGCCAGTGCAGGAACAGCAGATCGCGCCAGCGCTGGTAACCCGCCAGCCCCATGATGGTCCTCCCCGGGGATTGGTATCGCGCAGGCGATCCGGTACGATCCGGGATGGCCGTCGCGGGAGCGCTGATCGCCGCGCGAGCGCGGGAAGCGCTTACACGGTAAATCCTACCCATCGAGGGTGCCGAATGGAGCTCTTCATCTTTGCGCGATTTCACGCTCGCCGCGGTCACGAGGAGGCGGTCGGCCAGGCGCTGCTCGACGTGATGCCGCCGTCGCGTGAGGAGCCGGGATGCGTGAGCATTCACGCATTTCGATCGACCCGCGACCCCCAGCTGTTCTACATCCACTCGCGCTGGAGGGACGAGGCGGCGTTCGAGCGGCACGCCGGCCTGCCGCACACGGTGCGCTTCGTCGGCACGGTCGAGCCGCTGATCGACCATCGCCTCGACGTCACCCGCGCGGAGCGGATCGGCTAGGCCACCGCCTCGGAATAGGTATCGCGGTACTCGGTCGGGTCCCACTCGCCGGAGAGCGTCTCGACGAGCTGGCGGGCCAGCTTCATCTCGGAGTCGGTCCAGCCCTTCGCGGTCGGGGGCAGATCGAGGTCCTTCTGTCGACGGATCTCGCGAGCGAATCGCATCGTCGTCAGCACCAGCGCCTGGTCGACGGGCTTCAGGGCCGCGAGGTGCTCGCGCTGCCGCAGCACGATCGTCCCGATCGCCAGCTTGCCGGTGGCGTACAGGGCGTCGCAACCGAGATGCCACGCGCCTTTCGGACCGGTGGCCTGGGATCTGGGCCGTGTCGCCGCTCACGACTACACCCGGACCTTACCGGCGCGTGCTGCGATGAATGACCGCATCGACACGTCGGGCCCCACAGCGTGACGCTGTCGGTTAGTATGGTTGCCTACGACCGCTGGGGCTTCTGGCGGGAGCTCCCCGACCGGGCCTGGTTCCGCGGCAGAGGAGACCATATGGTGCAGCGCGGGTCGAAAAGCGCCCCAGCCCGGCCCCTCAGTCCCGCCGAGCGCGCGCTGCTTTTCTACTACTGCTTGAATCACGCCGTCGCTCGCTGCCTGGGCTGCGCGCGCAGCTACTACCTCAGCGAGCTGGTTGCCGATCTCCTCAGCGGCCGCACGCACCTGTGTCCACAGTGCCGTCGCGATCTGACCGAGAATGTGCGGTCGCACGTCTATGGGTGCAGCATCATGCCGGACGAGGTGCGACAAAGGGCGCGGGCCCTGCGCGAGCTGGCGCAACAGCTGGTGAAAGAGACACACCAGCTGCGCGACAAGGCGGACGTCCTGATCCGCGAGGCCGAGGCAGCGGTCGAGGAGAGCCGGAGCGCTCTCTGGAAGGCCCTGAAGGCGACGCGTCCCAGCACCTGACGCTCGCTCACCACCGGCTCCAGCCGTAGGCGCGTCCGTAGAACGAGCCGTAATAGCCGTAAACCGGTCTCGGGACGAAGACGGGTCGCGGCTCGACGATCACGCGTGGGACGGCCACCACGGGCGCGGGGACCGGTACGAGAACGCAGCCCGCGAGGCTCATGGCGACGATTCCCACGAACAACAGCAAGGCAACCGGACGGGCGAATCCGATGCGAGCCATGTCAATTCCTCCCACCGCGTTAGACGAGGCGGGCACCGCAATGTTTCACGCGGCCAATCAGCGGAAATCGCGCGCCATTCGGATCGATTCGACGGCAGCGGAGTGATCGAGAGGCTTGCGTTCGCCGGTCGCCCGGAAGCCGGACCGGGTGTAGAGCGCGACGGCCGCGGTATTCGTGCCCGTCACCCAGAGGGCGACGCCGCGGGCCCCGCGTTCGCGGGCCCAGTCGACGACGGCGCCGACTAGCGCGGTCCCGACGCCGCGGCCGCGCGCTTCTGGAGCGACGAACATCGCGACGAGCTCCGGCCGCGGATCGTCGGGCACGTCGGGGTCCCGCGTCAGCCCGGTTGCGATCCCGAGCCATTCGCCCTCGCGCTCGGCGACGAATGTGACACTGTCCGCGCCGGACGCGCCGCGCTCCGCGCGCTCGCGCCAGAGCTCGTCGGTGAACGCTGCTTCGCGAGCCAGGGTGGAGCCGAACGCCATCGGCGCATCGGCCAGCGCGCGCAGCCGGAACGCGCGCAGGCTCGGCCCCTCGTTTGGTCGGATCCGCCGGATCGCCGGCGTCACGGCATGAACGAGCCGCCGTTGACGTGCAGCGTCTGCCCGGTGACGTGCCCCGCCTCGTCGCTCGCGAGAAACACGGCGATGCCGGCGATGTCCTCCGGCTGGGCCATGCGGCCGAGCGGCACCGCGCTTGCCATCACGGAGAGCTCCTCCTCGCTGTTGCCGTACCGCGGCTGCGCCGTATCGGTGAGCCCCGGCGCGATCGCGTTCACGCGAATGCCGTGGGGGGCCAGCTCGAGCGCCATGGCGCGCGTCATCGACACGACCCCGCCCTTGCTGGCCGAGTAGTGCACGCCGCGCACCGCGCCGCGGATCGCCTGCGAGGCCATGTTGATGACCGAGCCCCGCCGCCGGCCGGCGATGATCGCGTGGGCCGCCGCCTGCGCGCAGAAGAAGCCGCCCTTCAGATTCACGTCGAGCACCAGGTCCCAATCGCTCTCGCGCATCTCGAGGAGCGGCACGCGCGGATAGACGCCCGCGTTGTTGACGAGCACGTCGATCCTGCCGAGCTCGCCGACGACCTGCCCGACCATCGCCTGGGCACTCGCCGGCTGCGCGACGTCCCCCTGGACCAGCACGGCGCGCCGGCCGGTGCCCCGAATTTCCTGAACGATCTTGTCGGCGGCGCCCCGGTCGTCGAGATAGTTCACGCCCACGTCGGCGCCTTCACGCGCGAACGCCAGCGCGATGGCGCGCCCGATACCTTGCTGGGCGCCGGTCACCAGCGCCACCTTTCCCTTGAGCCTCATCGTCGCGTCCTCCATCGTGAGCGTGCCTCGGCCGGCGGGGCCCCAGCCCCGCGACGGCCTGCAGCACGCACTGCCATCGTGAGCGCGCCTCGGCCGGCGGGGCCCCAGCCCCGCGACAGCCTGCAGCGTATACGGCCAGACTTTATCGACCCCAGGCGAATGTGCTAGGGTCGCGCCGAGAACTCATTCCGGAGGGAGCCAATGGACAAAGGCATCGGGCTCTGGCTGAACATCGGATCGCTGATCCTCGTCGCGGCCCTCGTCTTCGACTTCATCTGGGTCATCAAGACCGCGTTCAGCGCCGCCGCCCACTGACGGGACCCGCTCCGCCCGCTTCGCCTCACTCCCTCGCCATGGCCCGCTACGATACCGCCGTTCTCGATGGCACGGTGGTCGTTCCCTACGTGGGCGCCCTCCGCTGCGACGTCGGCATCCGCGCCGGGCGCATCGCCGCAGTGGCGGACGCGATCGCGCCAGCCGACGCCGACACGGTCGTGGACGCCCGCGGCAGGCTGGTGCTCCCGGGCGCGGTAGACTCGCACTTCCACATCGGGATCTATCGCGACCTCGCCGTCGACGCGCTGAGCGAGACCGCCTCGGCGCTCGCCGGCGGCGTGACCACGGTGCTCAGCTATTTTCGCACCGGTCTGAACTACCTCAACAAGAGCGGGCCCTATCGAACGATCTTCCCCGAGGTTGTCGCGGCCACCGCCGGCCACGCCCACACCGACTTCGGCTACCACATCGGCGTGATGACGACCGAGCAGCTCGGCGAGGTGGACTGGCTCGTCGGCGAGCTGGGAGTGGGCTCGTTCAAGTACTACATGTTCTACAAGGGTCTGAACCTCACGTCCGACTCGACGCGCGGCAGCGCCTACACGATGGCCGACACCTACGATCTCGGCCATCTCTACCTGCTGATGCGGCAGGTCG
>JACXTT010003471.1_pt1 | contig 24197 bp, 31 predicted proteins | sample 9270951 | NCBI WGS metagenome assembly JACXTT01 (sample SAMN15532306, study PRJNA645909) | rock metagenome | isolation source: weathered quartz diorite | place: Puerto Rico | collected 2017-06-21
TTTTCCTTTATTTCACGTTTTGATATTGCATCAAATGCATATTCTTCTCTATCAAACACACGAGCTTTGCCTTTGAACTCTTTTCTGTCTACGCCAGCTATTTTTACAACAGCTCCCTCCGGTGCGAGTGTTCCTCTAAGTATTGTAAGTGTTCCAACCTTATGAATTGGCGATTCTATGGATTTCAAAACTTTTTGATTGGAATCAAATGTTAATGATATGGAATCCAGATTTTGTTTTAAGGTCTTTCCAGTTACCGTCATAACATTTTCATTTAAAAGATTTTTTTTCTGAAGGCTTTTCATTAGTATTGGAATTCCGCCTATCTTGTCCAAATCCAACATTACATAGTAGCCACCAGGTCTCATGTCTGCAATGTGAGGTGTTTTTTTCCTAATTTTTTCAAAATCGTCAAGTGTAAGATTTACTCCTATTTCTCGCGACAAGGCCAATAGATGTAAAACGGCATTTGTTGAGCCGCCAATGGCGTTTGCAACGACTATGGAATTCTCAAACGCTTCATATGTCATGATATCTTTGGGACGTATTCCATTTTCTAATAAGTTCATAACAGCTTTACCACTTTCATACACTATTTTTTCGCGCCTTGGGTCCTCAGCAGGTGGCGAAGCACTTCCTGGAAGTGCTATACCTATAGCTTCGCTAATGGAAGCCATGGTGTTTGCAGTATACATGCCACCACAAGATCCAGCGTTTGGACACGCGACATTTTCTAAATTCTTTAGTGCTTCAAGAGTCACTTGACCCGCTTCATAAGCACCGACCGCTTCATACACATCCTGAATCGTTACCTGCTTGCCTTCATAGATTCCTGGCATTATTGTGCCGCCATAGACAAAGACTGACGGAATGTTCAAGCGTGCCATGGCCATCATTGAACCTGGAAGACTCTTATCACATCCTGAAATTCCTACAAGCCCATCATATTGGTGTGCTCTTACCATCAATTCAATAGAATCAGCTATTACCTCTCTGCTCACTAGCGACGATTTCATTCCCTCATGACCCATCGCAATTCCATCGCTTACGGCAATGGTTGAAAATTCTCTTGGAGTGCCACCCGCCTCCTCAACACCAGCTTTTGCCTTCAGAGCTAGTCTTCCCAAATGGATGTTGCAGGGGGTAGCTTCGTTTCCAGTATGAGAAACACCAATGAATGGCTTTCCTAGATCATTATCTGTGAGGCCCATAGCTTTGTACATGGCCCTATGAGGAGCCCTTGAAGGGCCTTCCACTACATTTCTACTTGATATTTCCATCAGAATACACAGGAATTTATGCACGTATAATTTTAGCTTTGCATTCAAAAGTATGAATTCTGCGCGTTTTTAATAATTGGGATGCTTGAAAACCTGATATGAACAGAGGGATAGCATACTTGGCTTGCATACTTTCATTCCTCGTATTTTCAATCCTGATTGTCCCAGCCTATGCAGAAGTTACATCTCTTAAAGCAAGTGGAACATTTTATACTCCTTCAACAAAATTGTACTTTACAGGTAATGTTGCAAAAGAAGATACGGGAAAAGTAGTATATCTTGCAATTCATGATCCAGCGGGAAAATTTATCAGCCCTCTTCAGGGAACAATGTCCAGTACCGACGGGACTTTTGCGTTTACAATAACTCCTGATCAACAGTTTTCAGCCAAAGGTATTTACAATGCTACTGCTTTTCTTGCGACCGAATCCGCTGGTCAAACGGCCAGTTTCATTTTTTCGCCAGACGGTTCACCTATCGTATCAACTTCACCAATAGGTCTAACAGCAGTCTCTCGCTCTTCGACGGAAATTGATCTTAATTGGTCTAGCCCAACAAACAATGGTGGAGCGTCAATATCAGGATACAGAATTGAAAGAAATGATGGGTCTGGTTTTGTTGTAATTCAAAACATGCAAGGAACATCATATCAAGACACGGGCTTGAGCCCTAGTAAACAATATTCGTACAGGGTGTCTGCCATTAACTCTGCAGGTACTAGTACTCCCTCCAGTATTGTTTATTCAACAACATTGTCTGCACAGCCTGACACTACAAATAACGGTCAGAGTAATACTCAAAGCTCGGGTAATGATCAATCAGCTGATCAAATAATTCAACAAAGGATAGAAGCGGCGAAGAAGCTAAAAGAGCTGTTGAGCCAGCAAAATGGTCGACAACTCCATGCCAATTTATATGAAAACTTAGGAGTGAATGATCTTCCCTCAATGAATATTGGTAACTCGTTTGGCCAATATGATTTCAATTCTGCCCTTTACCCATTAATCGCATTAGGTGGGGCAGGTATAGTCGTCGCTGTATTGTATTCACGAAAAAAATTCATACCGCAATTAGTGTCTACTGAAAAAAAGATGGAGATACCTCAAACTATTCCGGAGTCTAATGAACCCGAAGATGATTACGCATTTATGGTATTGCGAAATAGATTGGCAAAAGGCGAAATTACTGTGCAAGACTACAAATCAATAAGAGATGCATTAGAGGAGCCCTAACTAATTAGTTTGTATGCATCAACTTTTGCCAGTTGATCATTTATCTGGGTTTCATTCTCGTTTCCATATGAAATTAAAATTCGGTCGACATCTTTGAAGACATAACTCCGAAGACTGGGAATTTGATGATGATTTACGAAAAACTTTAGCGTATACTTGTTATCTGTACAGAATGAACGTTTATCTGGAAAAGTAAAACACTTGTCAGTAAATCCAATATGTAGTGTATCAAAAAGAAAACCAAGTGTTACATTTGCAGCATGCATATGAACTGTTTCTCCGTTATCCTTCTCAAAGTGAATATAGGGGCTTTTGAGTTGATAAACCAGTGACGAATAATCAAACTGCTGTCCATAAATCATGGTTAAAAGACCGGCGTGTATGTGAATTCCTCCAAGAGGACCTGCACCAGGTGGAACACCCTTGGGGGTGGTTTGACTTGATAACTCATAGAAATTGTAGCTAGAAATGGCAAGAACGGCTACAATTCCAGCCAAAATCCCTAACCCTATTGCTTTGTATTTGAATTGTTGCTTCTGGCGTTTCTCATAAAAACTTTCACGCTCTTGATCGCGCTCTTCTCTATCTTTTTTACCCATAGAACGATAACCGTCAAAATTTTACCCTAAATAATGGTATCTAACAGTGAATTAACATACTTCAAATAATTTACTAACATGTGTTGGCATTACTTTAAATTAATACTTAAAAATGCAAAATCATATGGAATGTCTTTTTTGTAATATAGTTCAAGGAAAACAACCTGCACATGTAATTTATGAAGATAAAACTCATCTTGCTATAATGGACAAATACCCAATTCAACATGGTCATACACTCGTGCTCCCAAAGGAACACTATGAAAAGATACTTGATATGCCAGCAGATAGTGTTGCTGCACTGTTTTCAAGAGTACCTATAATTGCGCGTGGTGTATTAGCCGCTACAGGAGCAGATGGATTTAACATCGGTCAGAATAATGGAAGAGTAGCTAACCAGATTATTCCTCACGTTCATGTACATGTTATCCCAAGGTACATCAAAATTGGAAATACGTGGACGAAAAGAATGATTACGACTGACACAGAATTAAAAGAACTGTCTCTGAAGATTAAAAATTACATCAAATCAGGATAATTCTTTATCATTATTGATTCGGATTATATCTCAGAAAGGCCCCTACTTTGCCAATGCTTGAAAGCATTGAACCGTGTTCAGTTGTGCCCGAAATTACTTCCACCTTGGCCCCAGTGTCACCTGCAAGTAACGCCAGATAATCAACAATGTCGCGTTCTGCGGATTCAAGGTCCATGCTCTTGCAATTAGGACATGGCTGGCTTAGTAATTCCTGTATCCTCTGGATAACCTTAGGTCGTTCTAAAATTTCCGTTTGTATGTTTTGGCATCTTTTGCATGTAATGTCAATTTTACGCAAGTTGGTATCATCCGTTATGAGAACCGCATCTACTACATTTCTCTTGAGCAAATCTATGATTTCCTTAAGCCCATATGTGGCCAAGCCTTTGGAATAATGTATATCGTGGAACAATTTTTCTACGAGTTTTTTTTCTTCTACCATCCTGTAATCTGTTAGAACATCTTGTGCTTTTGCAAAGGCTTCTCGCACGCCTTCTGATCCTGCGTATGAAGTGTCAAGAGTGGCTATTATCATATTCTGAAGTCTGTACTCTAGATACTCTTCTTTTATGAAATTCTCCTTTGTAGGCCCGGGACCTGAGATAATGAGACCCCTTATTGGATAAATGTCTATAAAATATTCTTTTGTGGTGTTTGCAATTCTATTGTAATAATCGTTTAGTTCCATCTCTCTTAATCTTTCAAATCTTCTAGCAGATTGTCCTCCCTGTCTATGTTTTCCTGCTACGCCAGACGATGTCTCCGATAATGTATCCATCTTGTCACCATGTAGTAGCCCCCATCCAGCATCTTTTGCATCTATTGCAAGAAATCCTATCATGTTTTCATCTTTAAGCATGTCTTTTAAGATATCTACATGAAAATGATCATCGCATCTGTAAAGAAATGTTTGAAGTTCTTTTGGCGGTTCTAACTCGTATAACTTTATAACTTCACTCCCTATAGGACCTCCGCCTTCGGGTGGAAGTGCACCACAAAACATTACAAGGCCTTTGTCTGGAGCTTTTTTGTATAACTTTAATCGTTGGATTACTCGTGAAAGAGCATCTACTACGTGAGTTCGAGTAAGATCTGATTTTATGTTGTCTGCTGTTCCTTGCTCTTCGCGTAACCCGTTAATGACTTCGTGTAAAGCTTTTTTTGGCGGTACATAAAGAGAAATTAATTCTGTGCCTCGTCCAGACTTGTCCGACAACTCTTCCAATGTTTTCCTTAACTTGTATAATTTTACAGAATCTTGTTTTTCGATTTTTGGCTTAGTCATTATTTTTTCCTAGCTAAGATTAGAGAGTATCAATAGCCTGCTTGAAAATGGAAAATGGCTGAGCACCCACGATTTTTGTGAATTTTTTGTCTGAGAATATGATAAACGATGGAGTCGCGTCTATGCCTATGTCTTTGCCAAATTTCTGGTTTTCCAAGACTTTTTGTTCGTACTTTCCACTATTCAGGCATTTATCAAACTGTGCCACATCTAGTCCAATATTTGATGCAAACTTATCAAGTGATTTTTGATTTATCCACCCTGTTCTTTCCCCGCCCCAGTTGTTATACAGTTCATCGTGATATTGCCAATATTTATCTTGGTCATTTGCACAATACGACGCTTCTGCGGCTAGAACAGAATCAGGTCCATTTAAGGGAAAATCACGAAATACAAAATTTGCCTTGCCGGAATTCACATAATCTTCAACTAATTGGTCTTTAGTATTTTCGTAAAAAGCATGGCAATAGGTACACTGATAATCGCCCCATTCAACTATTGTTATATTGGCACTAGAATCGCCAAGCAATGGTGAACCATTTTGTGTCAATTCCTGTGGCGTAATCTGGTCTTTTTCATTTTGAGTCAATAAATTAGACTCGGTCTGACCTGCCTTGTTTTCATAAGGGTAAAGGAAAAAAGCTAGGGCAAATATCGAAGCGGCTATAGGAATAACAATATAGTATTTTTTCATGATGTTTGTGAATTTTGTAAAGAATATTAAGATTGTTTGGTCTGCATCTGGATGTTCGGTGTTGGAAACCCAATAATCGTTAATGAATAATTCTGATCGATTACATGTTAAATATACCTGCAAGTTATCCGACAATTTAAATAAATGATAGCTATTTCTCATATAGAAATGGTAGACACATTTCAAATAACAAGAACACAAGGCAAAGTTCCAAAGATCGCAGTAGCAGTACTACTAGTAATATTTGGGATTGGATTTTTTGCAATCGGTTTTGATCAAGGTCAGATCTTTAGTCTTGTGCTGGGCCAACAAGCATTTGGTCAGATGTATCTGCATGAAATGACTCATGATATGAGACACGCTTCTGGTTTTCCGTGCCATTAGTGTGATGCACTAATGAACACTCTCTCTTTTCTTGCAATAGTCATAGCTGCTGGCCTATTTGCAGGATTGGTTCATGGTATACTTAACATAATGATTGTAGAGCCATATCTTGACGCCTCTATAGGAATCGAGAATCAACGTATGTTTGCCTCTGGAGAGGCAAAAGACACACCAGAGTTTTGGCAAAAGTTATCCGATTACAGAGTATGGCAAAAACAAGGCTCTATTATTGCAGGGGCAATATTGGGGATGGCAACTGGATCTCTGTTTGGGTTGGTATTTGCATATTCCAGATATTCAATTCCAAGTCAAAATGAAATCATAAAAGCGCTTGTACTTGCAGGAATATTATGGGCTATTTTGTTCTTCATACCATTTTTGAAATATCCTGCTAACCCACCAACTGTAGGGAATCCTAATACAATAGTTCTCAGAACTGAGATGTATATTGGATTTCTAACGCTTTCCGGTCTTGGTGCACTTGGTTTTTCATTACTATACAAAAAAATACACAACAAAAAATTTATTGCATTATTAGGATATGCTGCACTTATTGCTTTTGCATTTGTTTTCATGCCATCATACCCAGACAAAATTACCATATCTACGGACATTCTAAGTGGATTTAGAATAGTATCTGTAATAACTATGACACTATACTGGGTTGTAAACGCCATAATACTTGGTGCACTGTGGAAAAGATTCCAGCCTCATATTACACGAAAACAAATACAATAACTTAATTTCTCGTTTCAAAATTTTTACTTAAGTGCATTTAATTTTGATTTGGGCTTAGAGCTATGGAAGGTTCAGGCCTTTTGATACTTACCTCTGCCTTACTAATTCTGCTTTTATAGACTTTGAACCTCTTTCCACCATCCGACATCTCCCATCTTTCGACTTTTACTAATGCAATGTTCTCCAAATCAGATATTTTTTTGTAAACAGAACTCAATGGTATTTTACATTTTTCTGAGAGTTCTATTGCTGTCTTGCCATTTTTTATTATAGAAAATAAAATCGTACGTGATTGAACATCTGCTAATGCTTCTAGAACTTTTTGATTTACATCATATTTTTTTAATTGTGAAAGCGGAATTTTTTTATTCAATATTTTTTGAATTAGGCATGCCTATCTATTTAAACCACTTGTGACATATTCTAAAAATTTAGAATCAGTCTGCCGTTTAAATAAAGTTAGCTTATCCTAATTAATGGATGGACTACTGGCAATTAATCATTCTTGGTGCTATTGCCGGTTTTACGATTTTTCTTGGACTGCCACTAGCAATTATCAAAAATCTAAGTCATAACAAGAAAGGACTCCTAAATGCCCTAGCTCTTGGAATACTTGTTTTCTTAATTGTTGATGTATTTGGACACGCATGGGAATCAACAGAAGCAGTGACAAAAGAATTCTTCACTGGAACTGCTAAACCTGGTGACGCAATATTATCACTTATCGCAATGTTTGGAGGCGTAGCAATAGGACTTGTTGGCCTTGTTTTGTATGAAACAAAGATGACTGGAAAGTCGATTCCAGAAATATTATCGCTTGAAAATATTAAGGCCGGCGACGATCATCTCAAGCAACTCTTTCATGAAGCAAATGCATATAAAATTGCGACCATGATTGCCATTGGGATCGGTGCCCATAATTTTAGCGAAGGCTTGGCAATTGGTCAATCTTACATTGCAGGAGAAATAAGCTTGGCCATTCTTTTAATCATAGGTTTTGGTGCTCATAACACAACTGAAGGTTTTGGTATTGCCGGACCGCTTAGTGGACTAATTAACAGACCCAAACTTCGTTTTCTCCTTATGATGGGGTTGATTGGGGGTGGACCTACTTTTATTGGAACCATTCTAGGAAGCATGTGGGATTCAAACCTTGCCTTCATTCTGTTTCTCTCTGTTGCAGGGGGGGCGCTAGTTTATGTTTCCATGTTGATGTATAATGCTGGAAGAAGATATACTACTAATTTGGTTATGATGGTTGGAATTTTAATAGGCTTGTGTGCGGGGTTTCTAACAGATCTGATAATTACAATTGGCGGAGCTTAAGTTAATATTTTTGTTAACTGATTGTTATTTTTTGCATTCTTAATTTCTCTGGCAATTCTTCTTCCCATGCTCATAGGTTCATCATAAATAAATGCAGAATAGGGAGATCCATCAACGTATAGGTTTGTGCCTGCCACTATTCTAGCAGAAAATTCAAAACTACTAAATTTGCCATTTTCATCATAAACCCCTTCTAGGCAAAATGGTCCAAGCATACCTGGAGATACTAATTTTTTTGAAGCATCCACAAATTTTTCTCCCATTGCATATACTTCTTCTAAAAGAGATTCTCTGAGGACCAGAGGGCTATTGCCAATAACATTGAAAGACGGTATTATGTCGATGTTAATTTGTTGTGGTGCAGGGATTCTACCGAGTCCGTCTATATCTGATTCATATCTTCTATCGGCACCAAAAAACTCAATCACATTTGTTAGTGGGGAATAAAAATATTGAAGATATACAGAGACACCAAATGCATACTCTTGCAAGTACAAGTCGCTATCTCCGTGAATTATTCCTTGTTGAATTAACTTGTCTCGTTTTCTTTTATAATCGTCTTCGTCAGTAGCCAAAAAATATCCCTTGCCACCAGCAGCTCCGTGTCTCTTGGCTATAACTAACCCTTTAATGTCTTTTGGACTAGAAAGAGATTTTGGAACATTAAGCTTGGATTCTAACATCAGTTTCTCTTTCATATTTCGGTCTGATTCCCATTTGAGAATCCATTTGTTGCCAAAAACTGGAACTGTTATTGCTTCAACCTCATGTGAATTCATTTGTGATATTAATGTCCCATGTGGTATGATTATTGCATCATGCTCTTCCAATTTCTTTGTCGATTTTTGTTCCGATATTTCTCTGAAGGAGTCAACCATTACGAATTCGTCAATAAATGAGAACCTACGATATAGTTTTTCACGTTTTTTTTCACAGACTAGAATGGTTTTAAAGCCTTCGTCTTTTGCACCCTTAAGCACTTGTAAAGCACAATGAGAACCAAGGGTAGCTATCGAAGTCATATATTTCATCTATAAAGGGAGATATTTATGAAAGTTCCACATAGTAATGTAAAATAAAAGAAAAAGCACATTTGTGTCTGGTATAGTCTTATTTCCACATGTGGGAACCTGTCTGTATCGGTTGATACAGGCTATCATACAATAGTTGTATGGAATTATTGATTTCTTATGATGAAGCTGAGGGCAAGAAAGGCCCTAAGTTCTATTATTGCAGGTGCAATTCTGCTTACGGCCACTGTAATAATGGGCACTGGTCTTGTAAGCTGGTCAAACACAAATCTTACTTCTTACCAAACATCGCTAACCAACAGTTATTCAAGTAATGTAAACAAACTCAATGAAAATCTAGTAATTGAAAATGTCTGGTTTGTAAACAGCCCAAAATCCCTGAGCATAGCTTTGACGAATATTGGTAACGAGGGTCTTAACGTTACTGATATTAAACTACAAACATCTTCTAGTGCTCTCGACTCACCTCAGAAAACAATCATTTTACCAAAGCAACAGACTACAGTGCAAATAGGTAATAGTATAAGTCCCTACATCTGGCAGAGTCAAGTTCCTATAACAATAACTGTAACTACCGTGCGTGGGTCTATTTTCACTAATCAAGTGATGCCGCCATAACTCAAAGAAGAGCGATCAGCACAGTAGTAGGTGCTGTATTTTCAATAATTGCCATTACAACCACAATCGGTTATGTAACATACAGTATGCACCTGCTTGACAGTTACAGTCAGACATTCTTGTTCACCAATCAAGAGAGATCGGACAAGCAACGAGAAAATTTTAAGATATCTGCATTTAGTTTGGTTAATAATAAACTTAACATGGGAATACAAAATATCGGAGATATTCCGATCAATATAACAAGACTCTGGGTACAAAATACCACAACAACTGATTGGTTTCGCACGTATAGCCTTAATGCAAATGTAGCACCGGGATCTACTGTATCTAACGTAGGACAAAGTATACCTCTCTTCATTGATCCGACAAAATCATACACAATCAAGCTTGTAACATCGAGGGGAAATGCTCAACAACTTGCTTTAAACTCGGCCAGTTCAGCTCCATTGAATATACAATTGTTGGCGCTTCCTGCTAGTGTCCCCAGTGGGCTCACGACTGAGCTCGTTATGATAGTAACCAATAATGGTTCAAGCACATTGACTAACATATCTCCTAAGCAACCTTTTGACTCTGTAACTGGATCTGCTACTTGCACATACGGTCCACCAAATCCGCCAAGTTATAATATTTTACCACCTGGCAGTACAGCAGTCTTCAAGTGGGATGTAGTGGTAACAGGAGCGATAGTATCGGGACAGCCCGTTCCATCTTGTACAATTACTGCTTCGCTTCAAAATGGATATCTAGGAAATACCGCACAGGCAACGTTCTCTCTAACAACCCTAAGGGTTACCTCCACTGATTGGTCTACGAATACAGGAATAATGACCCTAAAGTATACTAGTTTTCAATGGTCGCAAGGCAATGGTTGGCATAGCAGCTGGCAGCTAGCTAATGGCCATACCGCATTCGCTCTTAACGTCAGCAATAATAACGCTACTTCCGGTTCTAATTTTTATATATCGAAGCAAACGATGCTGATTTTTCACCAAGTTGGTAGCAACGGTGATGTAAAATTCTTCATTACCCAAGGAGTTGATGTATCAGGATCTTCACCAAGCATTACACAACCGTATACCTGCAGTGGGCCTCCAGCAAACGACTTTTGCCTGAGCATACCTCCTCAAGGGTGGAGAATTATATACTTTGCAGCGGATTCTGTTAATGGTAATAAAGTTCAAAACTTGGTGGGTGGAAGTGGTAATTATTTAACATACTTGGCAATGTATGGAAAATACGCAACTGCTCCGAATGCTCCTGGAAATGAGTACGCACAGAATCTTCCCTATATCGCAGTCATCATTCCTTAGATTAGGACTTCCTCGAAATATTTTTTACTCGTAAAATTGGGCTAAATTTCGAATGTATAAAAAATTAATAACAATTCATTATAAGGTTCCAGTTTGTAAAATTAGTCAATGAGGCTAGCCGAGCTAATTGTTGGATTTCTGGTATTCGTTTTTTCTATCTTAGGATATCAATATTCATCAAGTTTAGTGGGTGCATTTCAGCACATGACGAGCGATTTTATTACTGCGTTCTTTCCGAACATTAATCTACAGAATCAACAAGGATATCTGCTGCAAATGGGATACCCATCAGCCGATAGTATAACAAAAATTACACAAGTCGGATTTATTGCAACTGCCATTATTGGTGTTGGATTTACATGCTACAGTTTAATTGCCAAAAAACGTATCCCAAAACAATTGTCAAATATAACACTAGAAAATAAATTCATCCCGCCTGTCTCTGAAATTGGATTCACTCAATCCATGATAGAGTCAGCAAAACGCGGAAATTTGACAAATAGTCATGCTCTTTTCATTCTTAAAGAAAGATTAGTGAAAGGAGAGATTACTGAAAAAGAGTTTGAGAAACTTCGAAGATTTCTGGAACAGTAGTAAAACCCAATTAGTTTCGAATCAAATTCATTTTTCTCAAAATATTGAGATCGGAAGATAAATTAACACTAACTAGAGCACAATTCATGAAAAGAATGATAGGAACAGAACTTGGAAACTGGCGCAGAACCGCTTATTCTAACGAAATCAATCCATCCATGGAAGGAAAAGAGGTAATTGTCATGGGCTGGGTTTCAAGCGTAAGAGATCATGGAAATCTAATCTTTGTAATGCTAAACGACAAAAAAGGCCAGATGCAGATTACGACAAAAGCTGGCGTTTCATCTGATGAAATTAGAGAGAATTTAGTGAAACTAAAAGAGCAGTCAAACATAGCTATAAAGGGTACCATCAAACCGGCCTCCAAAGCACCAAACGGTGTAGAAATAATTCCATCAGAGTTACGAATCTTTTCCAAAGTGGAGAAAATTGCTCCCTTTACATGGCAGACTAAAACGGTTGCAAATATTGATACACGACTAGAAATTCGTGCAGTAGATTTGCGTAGAAATGTTTTGCAACATATATTTAAAATGAGAAATGAAGTTCTTAGAGCAATTCGAAATTATCTGCATGAGAAAGAGTTTATCGAGATAAACACGCCCAAAATGATTGCCACAGCAACAGAAGGAGGAGCAGCGCTATTCCCAATCTTTTATTATAACAAGGAAGCATTTCTTGCCCAGAGTCCACAACTTTACAAGGAACAATTAACGCTAAGTTTTGAAAAGGTTTTCGAGATTGCTCCCATATTTAGAGCAGAGCCATCAAGAACGAACAGGCATTTGTCAGAAGCTATATCAATAGATTTGGAAGAAGCTTTTTCAGATTATAATGATATCATGAAACACATTGAAAATATTATAATGCGGTCAATTGATGCTGTAAAAAATTACGCCAAATCAATTCAAGAAATAGAGTATCAAATACCACAAACACCAATTGCAATACAACAGTATTCGTATTCTGATCTGGTCGACAAAATGAAAAGCAGTGACATAAAAGTCGAATGGGGTGACGATTTGTACCCATCACAGCTAAAAAAAATGCATTTATCTGGATTTTACTTTATAAAAGATTGGCCTTTAGCTCCTAAACCATTTTACGTAAAGGCATCAAAAGATGATCCAAAAATCTCAGAATCCTTTGATTTGATGTATGGCGACCTAGAACTTTCTTCAGGAAGTACAAGAATTGAAAAAAGATCTGAACTTGAAGAAAGAATGAAAAATAAAGGATTCAAGCTAGATGCCTTTGATTATCACTTGCGTGTTTTTGATTACGGAGTTCCACCTCATGCTGGCTGCGGCATAGGACTGGAAAGATTGATGATGGCACTTACTGGTACAGAAAACATAAGAGACACCACATTTTACCCACGCGATGTTGATAGATTAACACCATAGGTGACTTGATTGGTAGAAAAAAATGAAATCGAACATCTCGGTGATTTAGTGAAAGTTGAGCTAAAAAACTCGGAAAAATATATCGAACAAGTGGAGCAAATTCTGAATTATTTTGGAACCTTAGACAAAGTAGAATTTAATTCCGATAAAACGTTGCAAACTGAACTTGATGTCAATAACTTACGTGAAGATAGACACGAGTCTTGTAAAATCGAAAACGGACTGCTGATTAATAACCTAAAAAAAGATCAAAATAATTTTATTCGCGCTCCAAAGATGATTTAAATGAATCTTGGAATCTCTGCCACAGAATTTTTAGCACAGGTTAAGGATGAAACTATATCTGTAGAGGAATTTATTGCAAAAACTATAGATAGGATACAAAAGATCGAAGGTAAAATTCATGCATACATTACTTTGGATATTAAGAACGCTTTAGAAAAAGCCAAGATTATAGATAAAAAAATTCATGCTAAGGAAAAGATAGGTGCATGTTTTGGGCTGCCTATTTCAATCAAGGACAATATCTGCACTGCTGGATTGAGAACAACATGTGCGTCTAAAATGCTTGAAAACTTTATTCCGCCATATGATGCAACAGTTGTTTCACGACTGAAAACAGAAGATGCCATAATACTAGGCAAAGTAAACCTAGATGAATTTGCCATGGGTTCAACTACCGAGTTTAGCTATTTTGGACCTACAAAAAATCCATGGAATGTAGAATATGTACCAGGAGGTTCGTCAGGAGGCAGTGGCGCATCAGTTAGCACGCATGAATGCGCCGTTTCTTTGGGTTCTGATACGGGCGGTTCTGTACGCAGCCCAGCAAGTTTTTGTTCTGTAGTTGGTCTAAAGCCGACATATGGGCTAGTAAGTAGATATGGTCTTGTTTCGTATGCTAATAGTATAGAACAGATAGGTCCAGTTGCAAGAACTGTCGAAGATATCGCATTTATTTTAAATCTAATCTCAGGTTTGGATGCACAAGATAATACAACCGTAGACAAGGGTAAGGTCGATTACACAAAGGATCTTGATGCTGGAGTATCAGGAAAGAAAATTGGGATAATAACACAAATGACAACAGATGGAGTTGATAAAGAAGTTGAATCTGCGACGAACGAAGCAATTTCGAAATTACAAGGACTCGGAGCAGAATGCATTCCAATATCTCTGAGCGCAGTAGAACATTCTGTTGCTGCGTATTATACAATTGCCTCGGCTGAGGCTAGCAGCAATCTTGCACGATATGATAATCTCAGATATGGATTTGATTTTAGCACTGAAGGATATGAATTCAAAGCATATGTATCAAAAGCAAGGAGCAATTTTGGACCGGAAGTTACTCGCAGGATGTTACTTGGAGCTTTTGTTTTGTCTGCAGGTTATTATGGCAAATATTACCTTAAGGCGCAGAAGGTCAGGGCTATGATAAAAACGCAGCTTGATGAGGCATTTAAAAAAGTAGACTTGCTCCTTGCGCCTACCATGCCTATATTGCCATTTAAGATAGGTGAAAAAATTGATGATCCACTAACGCTCTATTTGTTAGATATTAATACAATTACCGCTAATCTTTCGGGCATTCCTGCAATCTCAATTCCTTTTGAGATGTCAAGTAAAGGCCTTCCTATTGGAATTCAACTGCTAGCAAATGCATTTCAAGAAGAGAAATTATTACAAGCTGCATATGCTTTGAAACAAAATACTAATCTTACGATGGTGACTATTTGAAAAAAATAGGACTTGAAATTCACTGTCAACTGACAAAACTTGAAAGTAAGCTTTTCTGTAAATGCAAAGCAGATTATCGAAGTCTTCCAACAAATTCGAACACATGTCCTATTTGTATTGGTTTACCGGGTTCATTGCCTCTGTTAAATCGAAAAGCAGTAGAAAAGGCAGCTATGATATCACTAGCACTAGAATGTAAAATTCCAGAAAGAATCAGTTTTTTTAGAAAGAATTATTTTTATCCAGACTTGCCAAAAAATTTCCAGATTACTCAATACAATGCGTATGGTCCTACCAGTATCGGTTATGAAGGAAAAATTGGGATAGAAGACAAGGAAATTAGAATAAGGCGAATCCAATTGGAGGAAGATCCAGGCAGATTAATTTATGAAGGAAGCTCAGAAAAAACTCTGATCACGCTAATCGATTACAATAGGGCTGGAGCTCCCCTTGTCGAGATAGTGACGGAACCCGATTTTGAATCTCCAAGACAAGTTCGAATTTTTTTGAACGTTTTAGCTGACTTGGTTGAGAATATTGGGGTGGCAGATCCATATCTTGAAGGTGCATTAAGAGTTGATGGAAACATTTCAACAGGAAGTGGAAACAGAGTTGAAATCAAAAACGTCGGATCATTTAGAGATATAGAGAAAGCACTTCATTTTGAGATTACAAGACAACAAAGTTTGCTTGATAGAGGTATTCCCATCCAAGCCGAAACGAGACATTGGGATGAGGCAAGAAAGATAACGATATCATCTAGAGCAAAAGAAGAAGAAGAAGATTACAGATATCTGCCAGAGGCAGATATTCCGGTTGTCATGATTGACAAAAATATTATTGTTGAGATACAAAAACAAATGCCAGAAAGTATTATTGCAAAAAGAGATCGATATATCAAAAAATATGGTATGCCAGTGCAGGTCGCAAATGTTTTGGCTTCAGATAAATTTTACTCAGATCTTTTTGAAAAAGCTCATAGTGAAATAAACGCCAAAGAGGTTGCAAATATTATTACGACCGATTTGATGGGGTTTGCTGACACTAGAGAAAAAAAATTGGAATTAAAAATATCTGCTACTCATATCTCTGATCTAGCTAATGCAATTATTAATAATGGGATAACAAGAAACTCTGGCAAGATCGCTTTGCAAGAAATGATTAAGACGGGAAAAACACTATCAGATGTTACTTTGGGCCTCGATTTGGGCCATGTAAGTGATACCAATTATCTTGAACAAATAATAAATGAAGTTTTCAAGGAGGAAGAAAAAGCGGTGATTGAAGCAAGACAGAACGCTGACACTGTGAACTATCTAGTTGGAAAGGTAATGCAAAAGACAAAAGGAAAAGCTGATCCTACCATTACGATTGAGATTATAAGAAAAAAACTGTCTAATTAGCTGTAAAATAACTGTCGCTTTGTATAAAATAGTATGAGTATCATAGATACAGTCAAACTAGAAAATACGAGAGGACCGAATTCTGGAACTATCTGTGTACCTATAATATCAATTTGTTTTGTATCAGAAGAAAACGGCAATGTAAGAGTTCTAGCGGTATCTGACTTCGATTCTTCAAACTTAATCATGTCGCCATTTTCTTGAACTACAAATGGGCTATCTGTGCTGTTAGTTTTGGCATCAATCAAGGATCTAGGTAGAGTAATTATAAGAGTTCCATCTCCAATAGGGTCTACTAAAATCTGTAGCGATTTATTCTCTGTTTTCGGTACTATGGAATTAATTGTACCGTTTGTTATTGTGTAGGTTGCATTATAGCTGACTCCTTGAATTACTATGGGGTAAAAATGATATCCTGTGAACTCAAATGTGGTTTTGGCAGATCGATCTTTGCTTTCATATACAACATCAATCTCATATGTTCCCACAGCGGACCAAAGACTCCCGCCAGCGGTTACTTGAGTTGAATAGGTATTGCCTGAATTGACAGAAACTTGGCCTATTAAAACAACATTTCCACGTGGGTCTTTAATTACAATAGAAATAGGAACATTAAGCTGGTCTGTCACTGCTCCTGATATTATCATCGTATCTCCATCAGAGTACGATAATTTGTCAGTCACGACAGTTATTGGAATGTCGGCATCACCAACATTCGATGAAGATTGAGCAAAAGCAGGTAAATGCGATGTAATTACGACAGAAAAAATCGCTATGAAAATAATCGAATTAACTTTCACAAATCAATCTAGATAAATTGGTATTTAAAAACTTCATTTAATCATTTATTTTGGTATTATTAATTATGAAAAGTATGAATGCTCCAAAATTAATTATCCTTCGGAAGCCGATTTTCCTCCGTCTACATTCAAGATTATTCCTGAAACCCATCGTGCTTCGTCCGATGCAAGATATACTGCAGCATTGGCTACGTCTATGGGTTCTCCTATCTTGTTAATCGGTTGCCTTTCTTCTAACACTTTTCTTGCTTCTGGATATTCTAGATACTGTTTTATCATTCCAGCGTTGACAATGCCAGGATTTATGCAATTACAGCGAATATTTCTTCTAGCATATTCCACGGCAATCCCTTTAGTGAACATGTTTATGGCAGCTTTAGTTGTACAATATACCGTCAAGTGAACTTTTGGGATAGCTCTTTCACTTGAAATAGAACCAATATTAATGATACAACCATTCTTATTTTCAAACATATTAGTTAAAACAGATTTGGTCATTTTGAAAGTTCCAAGCAAGTTAGTATTAACTAATGACATCCAATCTGACTCAGACATTTCATGAAAATGTGTTGGTTCATTGATTACCGCAGCATTATTTACTAGAATGTCTATTTTTCCATAATGTTCTCTAATTTGATTGACGGTCTGAATGACTTGTGCTTCGTTTGTAATATCACAGGGAATTGCCACTGTTTGGGCAGAATAATTCTTAATAGATGATCTAGCCTTTTCAAGCTTCTCACGATTTCTTCCTATCAACACGACATTTGCGCCTTCTTCTACAAATTTTTTCGATATTTCCAACCCAATTTCGCTTGATGCTCCAGTTACAATAGCCACTCTACCTTTCAATAGCACGTAATACTTTCAAAACTATCCTATATGAACATATTAGAAACAGAAATACTCAAACGAAATACTAAGTTGATTTTTTTCTACTTACGTCATATGATTTGCCATCTTTGGTCAAGGATAAGATTTACTTTGTAATCTTATGAATTTCTTGCGTCACCAATGGCAAGAAAGCTCCCACATCTGTGACTATTCCCAATGCTTGCCACGTTCCACGATCCATAAGTTTTGTTACTGTTGGCTGATTGATGTCCACTACAATTACCTTAACATCAGCTTGTAGCATGTTTCCGGTCGCAATCGAGTGAAGCATTGTGGAAATCATTATGACCATTTTGGCATCTTTTAGGATTTCTTTGTATTTTTTTTGTGCTAATGTCATATCAGTTATAACATCTGGTAGTGGACCATCATCTCGCAAAGAGCCAGCAAGTACGAACGGAATATTATTTTTCACGCACTCAAACATAATGCCTTTTGTAAGCATCTTTTTTTGAACCATTTTTTGAATGGAACCTGCTTTAAAAACCGAATTTATGGCTTGCATGTGGTTTCTATGACCGCGTACTGCAAGAGTCCCGTCACGAACATTCATCCCAAGCGATGTTCCAAGCGTAGAATATTCTATATCATGGACGGCAAGTGCATTGCCAGCAAGAACTGCATCAATATATCCTAATTTTATTAGGCTAGCAATAGATTCATCCGCGCCAGTGTGTACTATTGCTGGTCCTCCGACAAGAACAATTTTTCCACCTTGTTTTTTTGTTTTGTAGATGTCTTCTGCTACCTTTTTTGCGATGTGTTGAGTAGGTCGTTCACTTGAGCTGTTGCTGCCCATGAATTGAAACAGATTCACGCCTTCTCTTGGTCGTTCAGGGGGACTAACTCGTATTCCTAGTTCCCCAACTATTATCATGTCATTTTTTTTAATTTCTCTAATAGGTGTACAAAATGCTCTGTTTCCTTTTACTACTATGCATTTGTCCATCATCATATTTTCTACTTGAATCCATTTGCCTTTGTAGAAAATCTCAGTACGATTATTGGTTGTACTGTAGAAATCATCAGGCATTACCATGCCGCTTGGTGCTGGTTTGAGTGTGATTTCTCGCTGAATTTTTGATGTTGCACCTTCTCGATAAATTGCTTCAAGAATTTGGTTGAGGTGATTTTGTGATTTGCCTTGAATAATAATCTTGGCATGACTTTCATCTTTTTTTCGTTTTCCTACAGTAAACTCTTCTACTTGAAATTCGCCATTGAGATCCATTATGATGTCAAAAATTTTCGTCAGTATCAACGAGTCTATAAGATGACCTTTTACCTCTACCTCGTGTTCGAATTTGTTAGTCATCTCTTGACATGAGAAATCGTACTAATTTAATCTAACTAGGTAATTTTATTCAGAAAATTATTTTTGGGAATAAGGATTAGTCCTAAAGGCAGATTACAATCATAAAAAAAGATAGATATGGAATTTGCGATTATGGTTTAAGTGAACTTTGTTCATCATCATCTAAATATTCTAATGTTTATATTTGATAAGGCGAGAACGTCTAGTCCTCCTTGGACACGCTTATCGGACACACCCCGTCTGAGAACGTTCTCGTCTAAAATGTTTTATAAAGTCACACAGGCAGAGATACTTGGCCTTTGTATTCTGTAATGTTGTCCGCTTGCAACATCGTAACTATGGCATCTTTGCGTCCTACATCGAGTCCCCTTACAATCGCTTTCGAGATTCCGTTCCTATCACATAAAATAATCATGTATCCACTCACATCAGTTAGAACGTATCCTCCTGCATCATTTAGTACGGCATAAAGATTTTCTTCTCCTACCGGTTCCCATATGTTGTTCTTGTTATCTTTCAATGCTAATGCTGGCATTGCCTGTCCGTTGGATTTTTTATTAAGATATTCGCGTGCTTCTTTGACACGCTTTTCTCCAATCTTAAGTGCATTAAAATATTGCATAACGAAAACAGAACATTTCTTATTTATATGATATTGCATCAAGTATATTCCAAAGTTCTTTTGTTTTCATTTCTTTTCGTGCAGATTCCACAAAGGTCTCCAGTATTTCTTTTGAAAATCCTTCCGATGAATATTTCACTGCTTGTAGCGCCATTTCAAGTTTATCTATCTCATGCATTAAAGATGATTCCTTGGAATTTTTTCTTGTGTACTCTCTCCATATTTTTCTATATTCATTACTCAATTTAGTAGGCAATTTAGAAAGAATTTCCTCCATGGCCTCATTTTCTACTATCTTTTTATTTTCTTTCGATATGTCTTCTGGAGAAAAGTCGCCAGTAATAGATTCAGCAATATCGTGCAGAAGAGCCATTTTGAGAATTTTCTCAGTATTTAATCCAAATTTATCAGAAAATACCATGGACATAATAGCTGTCACATAAGAATGATCAGCAACTGATTCTGGATCTTTGATACCAACTTTACGCTTCCATCCACTTCGAGGTGTTTTCTTTAGTTCAGATATAATATAAAAGAAATCAAGCAACATTTATGCTCTTGACAAGGAGGCTTTTAATCCTTAAGTGTCTGATTTTGTTATATTATGGCAACATTCGAACAAGATAAAAATGAGATGGACATCAAAAATACGTGTTGGTAAAAATTTATACGAAAACTGGTGATGATGGAACTACAGGTTTAATTGGTGGAAAGCGAGTAAAAAAATCGCACCCGCGTATTGAAGCTTATGGTGTAATTGATGAATTAAATGCAGTATTAGGAATAATTTTGGCGTCAAAATTAGATCTTGATATTCATAATTTATTAACACAAATTCAAAATGACTTATTTGTTGTAGGTGCAGATCTTGCAAACCCTAATCTTGTCAATAAATCGTATCGAGTAAATGCAGATATGATAACATTCATTGAGAAACAAATAGATAAATTAGAAAATGATTTGCCTTCGATATCTTATTTTATATTGCCAGGAGGAGATTTGGCTGCATCTCAGCTGCATCTCGCTAGATCTATTTGCAGGCGAGCAGAAGTAAGAATCGTGAAACTTTTTGATGTAGATAAAACAAACAAGGATTGTCAGGTTTATATCAATAGGTTATCTGATTTACTATTTGTTGTTGCCCGTACGATAAATCAAAGAAAAAAAATCAAAGACGTTGCTTGGAAAAAATAAAAGACACACTTTAATTCCCCCAAAATTTGATATTCGAATGTGCCACCGTAGCTCAGCCCGGGAGAGCACTCGGCTGAAGACCGAGCTGTCGCGCGTTCAAGTCCCGCCGGTGGCACTACACTTTTTATTTGCTGAATACCTTTAGAGCTATTTTGTCGTCTACAGCGCATTCACGTCCGTTTCATGTTTATTAATGCCACTTAAGACAAGTTTAAAAGCACGATATACATTGATGGTTAATCGTCGTATGGCAAAGGAAAAGAAAAAGAGCACAAAGAAATCTGCCAAAAAAGAGGTAAAGAAAAAGAAGGAGGTTTCAAAAGGAAAACCGAAAGAAAAAACTAAGCTCAAGGAAGATATTGTACAAGAGGACAGCGGAATAATTGTTGTAGAGGACGGAGCAGAAACTGATAAAGAAGCAGAACTTGAAGCTAGAAAAGCATATTTGGAAGAAGCACGTTCGCAAGAAGCTGGAGAAGACTAGACCCAACTAGTCAAAGATTTTCACAAAGACTTATCCATGTCCCAGCTAATAGAGTATCAATGAGGGCACTTTGTCTTATCACAGTAAAACCTGGCAAAGTTGATAATGTGACTAAGATATTTGAAAAGATACGTAAAACAGTAAGAGAAGTAATGGTGGTTACAGGAAGAGCTGATGTAATTGTTGTGTTGCAGGGTACAATGGATGAAATAAATAACATAGTAATAGATTTTAAGAAAATAAAAGAAATTGTTTCTACAGAGACGCTTATCGAAGTGGAGGTCGATATGGGCTGGTCAAAGCCGTAGTTCTAGTGAAATCACCAAAAAAACTCATTGCAGCCAGATTGCGCATGGTAAAGTCGGTCTATGATTCATTTGCTGTAAGTGGCCAATTTGATGCCGTTGCGTTAATTGAAGTAAAAGAACTATCTGAAATAAAGGATGTAACTACAGAGATTCAGAACATAAGAGGAGTAGAACGAACGGAGACTCTTGTACAAGTTGTCTAGCATAATGGTTTTAACACTGGAGATTTTAGTTTTAATATGAATATAAGGCACCTTGGAAGCGTAATAATTGCAGTCTCAAATTTAGAAAAATCCTTGCATTTTTATCATGAGATAATAGGATTGCCTATAAAACAGAAAAGGGGAAATTGGGTTGAACTGGCAAGAGAGGGTGCTACCGTAATACTTCATCCAGCTAGCAAACAAATTAACACAGGAACCTCAATCGAGAATGGAATAGTAATTGGATTAGTCGTCGGAGATGTAGAATCCGCAGTACGAGAACTCAAATCAAAAAATGTTGTAGTATACAGGGACGTTGTTATACATAAGGCAGGAAAAAATTGCATAGTATTGGATCCAGATAAGTACATGGTTTCTTTATTTGAGCCAACCGAAGAAGGCGGTCCACAACAAGCTCGCGGCTTCCATGGTTTTGCACCTGTCTAAATTACTTTTCTCATGTTCCCAACAATTCTTGTAATTTCTTGTGGGCCTGTTTTGATATTAGCTGAAACATAATACAACCCTTCATTCCCTTGCAATATAATTATAGTAACTTTTTCATGCCTGAAAATAGCATAGTGCATCTTTCCAAGTCTATAGCTTGTTTTTTTCTTCATAGAAAAAAATGTCGATGTAAAAAAGAATTCATCTCTTGCTTGTTGGTCTCGGAGAAATGTTCGTATTCCTGGCCTTATAATTCCTGTTAAGGTTCTACCATATTCGTTGATTAAACCAACATACCTAATAGACTTCGATATTGTAAGAATTTTCTGGCAGTTCTTTTTATACTGTGAAATTTGCTCAGACCACTTTTGGTGAGGAGGTTTTTTCACGATTAAGTAAAGATTTGTGACTTAATAAAGTTGGATTATTTTGTTTCTTTGTGCAGACTAGTTTTTGGCATAACGTTTTCTTTGTCAAATCGTTTACTTTTTTCTGATATATCACGTGCAAGAGATTGTGAATGCATTGGGTGTCCTGGGGAAAATCGATCTGTAGACATATCGAATAGTCCAGCGGCATATCGATGAAACATTGCATGGTTTGCATTTAGCTTCTCCATCATCGCATCTTTATCTCTTATGATGCTATCTTTGATTTTTCCAACATTTGATATTCCAAGAGGTGGATTGGCTCGTGGTGGAAGTCTAGGAAAGGCGAATGGTGAATTTAACATTTCTCCAATATGTAAATGCAAATCAAGTACTTGTTTTACATCAAAATACCACATGGCATGATTTGTTATTGGCTTCTATTTCATTTTTACGCATAATCTCCTTCAATAGATATAGCAGCATGTCAAGTAGGGGTCATTTTTTATCAAATTCAATTGATCGCAGATCCTTATAGAAGGCTTGATCGGCATAAAATAAATGCAAAAAAGAACAATTATGTATTGCATAAAATGTAAAAAAATTATTCCACCAACTGATTTATACAAAATTATAATGTATGTTGTTGGTGAAAAGTTCTCAGATCATCATTATGAACATGTAGAATGTCCAGACAAATTTACTGTCTAAAGACTCATCGAATAAACACCATAAATCTTACCAGTTTCTCTGTTATGATAATTCCATTGATTGCTGTGCCATTCAACTTTTTTGAATAATTCCTTTAAAGATGGATGGAGCTTTTCGTAGACATCCTCGCCAATGAGAATTTGATTTGGTGTTGCAAGAGCAGTGATCTTTGCTGCAATACTTACCGATGGACCAAGTATATCAATATGCGATCGAGTTTGATCTGATCCATATCTTACAACGACATTCTTTCCAAAATCCATTCCTATTTTAACACTTAACTCCGGATATTCGTATTGGCTAAGAATAGGATTGATCCCTCGTTCTATTACATCGATCATATTTTTTGCACAATTCACAGCATTATCTGAGATTACAAGTGGATTTTCTTCTGCTATGAAATATCCTATGACTGCATCTCCCACATATTTCAAAACGTAGCCGCCGTGGTATCTTATTACAAATCTCATTTCCTGTGAAAAAGAACTGATTATAATTCCTAATTTTTCAGGTGGCAGCAACAATGCCATGTCGGTAGACCCTACAAGGTCAACAAACATCACTATCATAGATATCTTCTGAGCAACATGTTCTCGAAAAAATTTTTCAGGTTGATCTACGGATTACTCATTTTCATACCCTTTTTTCCGGTAAGTTCAATCCTTTTTCT
>JACXTT010003472.1_pt1 | contig 24193 bp, 15 predicted proteins | sample 9270951 | NCBI WGS metagenome assembly JACXTT01 (sample SAMN15532306, study PRJNA645909) | rock metagenome | isolation source: weathered quartz diorite | place: Puerto Rico | collected 2017-06-21
GTCCTTCTTCTTGTCGAGGCCGTACGCGAGCGAAGCCGCGGTCGGCTCGTTGATGATGCGCTGAACGTTCAGGCCGGCGATCTTGCCGGCGTCCTTCGTGGCCTGGCGCTGGCTGTCGTTGAAGTAGGCCGGGACGGTGATGACCGCCTCGGTCACCTTCTCGCCGAGGTAGTCCTCGGCGGTCTGCTTCATCTTCTGGAGGATGAACGCGGAGACCTCGGGCGGGCTGTACTTCTTGCCGCGGATCTCGACCCAGGCGTCGCCGTTGTCGCCCTTCACGACCTTGTACGGCAGGGTCTTCATCGCCTTCTGGACCAGCGGATCGTCGAAACGGCGCCCGATCAGGCGCTTGATCGCGAAGACCGTGTTCTCGGGGTTCGTGATCGCCTGACGCCGGGCGACCTGCCCGGTGAGGCGCTCACCGCCCTCGGTGAAGGCAACGACCGAAGGGGTGGTGCGTGCGCCCTCGGAGTTCGCGAGGACGTTCGGGTCCCCGCCTTCCATGATCGCCACGACGGAGTTCGTCGTGCCGAGGTCGATTCCGATTACCTTTGACATGTTCTCTGCCACCTTCCCTTACGGACCTGAGGAATCCGTCGATTCAATTCGTAAAAGGCCAAATAACCATCGAATTTGGGGTTGCAACGCCGTCGGCCAAGAAAGTCTCACGGCCCCGCTCACTGCACGGGAGCGGGGGGACCTGCCGCCACCACGACGCGCGCGGGCCGAAGCAACCGATCATGGTAGGTGTATCCCTTGCTTAGCACGCGGATGACGGAATTCGCCGGGATCTCGGCACTCGACTCGAGGCCGTTCGCCTCGTGGTGGTTCGGGTCGAACGGCTGGCCGGCGGCATCGGGCAACTCCTTCACCCCGTAGCGCTCCATGACGTCCCGGAAGACCCGGCGCGTGAGCCCGACCCCCTCCGCGAGAGAGGCATTCGCCGCACCCTGACCGGCATGGGCGAGCGCCAGATCGAGGCTGTCGACGACCTGAAGCAGGTCGCGCAGCAGATTTTCGTTCGCGTAGCGGATCGCCTCCGCCTTGTCGCGCTGGAGCCGCTTCTTGAAGTTCTCCGCGTCGGCGACCGCGCGCACGTAGCGGTCGAAGTTTGCAGCCGCCTCCTCGGTCTTCTTGCGGAGCTCTTCCTCCAAGTTGCCTGGCGCGGCCGCGTTTGCAGCGGTTTCCGCCGCCGTGCCGTCGTCTCGTTCGTCGCGTCCGTTCTCGTCGGCCATCGAAATCGATCACCCCCTGTGGAATTCGCGTCTGCAGGGCTGCTCACTGCTGACTTTGCGATCCTAATCATGGAATATCGCTTTGCCAGGGGAGTCCAATCCGCACCTCCACGTCCCAGGCCTCCGCGGCCATCGTTCTGCGCGCCCGCCCCTACGGCGAGGGCGACAAGATCGTCACGTTCCTCACTCGGGACTTCGGCAAGATCTCGGGGATCGCGAAGGGGGCGCAGAAGTCCAAGCGCCGGTTCGTCGCCTCGCTCGAGGTCTTCACCCACGTCCAGCTCGCGTTTCGGACCCGCACCCAGGGCGACCTCTGCTTCATCGAGTCGGCAGACATCGTGCGCTCACCCCGGAACCTCGCGTTCGATCTCGACCGCTACGCATTCTCGACCTACGTCATCGAGTTGATCGATTCGATGGTGGAAGGGCAGGAGGCCGAGGCTCCGTTGTTCGACCTCGTGGAAGCGACCCTCGAACGGATCGACGCGACCCGCGGAACACCCGATGCCTGGTGGCTCCGCCACTTCGAGACCAAGCTCCTCTCCCTGACCGGTTTCGAGCCCCGCCTCGACGGCTGCCGGCGCTGCCTACGGTCGAGCCCCGATCCCGAGACCCGCTTCCGCTTCGACCCCCGCGGCGGCTCGCTCGTCTGCGAGCCCTGCGGAGACGGATCCGCAATCGCGATCTCCGATTCGGGGATCCACACCCTGCTCGCCCTGCAGTGCGACCATCTCGAAGACCTCCCGACGACCACGCGTGGCGAAGTGCGGATGATCCTCCAGACGTTCATCCGCCACCATCTGAGACGGCCGTTGCGATCGCCCGCGCTGCTGCGAGAGATCCTCGAGGCTTGAAGATGCCCCGTGCAGTGCCGAGATCGGGTTTGCGAGCGATCCTGCCGTCAAGCGCTGGGCTTATCACTCTGGGGGGCATATTGATTTGGGGGCCGCAAGGCGAATGGTCGAACCGCCTTTGCTTCGTGATGAGTAGCGGTGTGTTGGGTGGGTCGATCGCGGCACTCTGGCTGGTCGCGGCGGGGGGACTGGGTGGCCTTTGGAAGCCAGCTACGCATGGGGCGAGATGTCCCAACGTCCTACGGGCCTCGCTCGGGGTAGCGACACTGCTGTGGCTGTCTCATCTGACGGCTTGGCTCAGCCCAGTTGGCCTTCGAGGCACGTCAATAACATTGCTGGCGGCCGGGATCGGCATGTTAATCGCCGAACCGATCTCCCTTCGGAGCATCACGACTCGCGTAATCGATCGTCCTGAATTCGCGCTCGCCATCCCCGGCCTTGCGATCCTCTTTGCGGCGGCTGCCTCAATGCCCGGGTGGCTCTGGAACTCGGAGGCGAACGGATACGACGTGCTCTCGTATCACCTCCGGCTGCCGGAGGAGTGGATCCGTGCCGGGCAGCTCCAAGACCTCCCGTACAATGTTTATAGCTTCATGCCGAGCAGCGTGGAGGCGACCTTCGCTCAAATCGGCGGCCTTTTCGGATCGCTGAATGCATTCCATGGAATGCCTTTGCTCGTCACTCAACAGTTCTGCGCCTTGCTCGCGGTTACGACCTCCATTGGCATAGGATCGCTAGTCCGAGCAGAATACGCGGGCCCGGAAGGAAAGGCTGCCGGGGCACTCGCGTCATCCGCGTTCCTGCTTTGCCCGTGGGTCCAGGTAACAGGATCGATGTCATACGACGAAATGGCCTCGTGTTTGTTGCTGCTCGGGGCTCTCGCTGCAGCTCTCGACGATCGCTTGCCCACTCGACGCCGTGCAGCACTCGTGGGAGCACTGGTCATGAGCACCGTTTGCGCCAAATTAACCTCGATCGTTGTTCTTCCGATCCTGGCCATCCTCGCGAAGCGGATACGATCGTATCGCGAGATCGCCAGCGCTGCGCTGGTGGCCGGAATCGCAGGAGTCGTCGTGGCTGCACCTTGGTTGCTTCGCAACCTCTTGATGGTCGGCAATCCGATTTTTCCATTCGGTTCAGAATTCTTCGGAATGGGGCACTGGGACGCCGACCAGTATGCTCGCTGGCATGGCGGCGTTGACTTTCATGGCACTTTTACGGCTCGCATCGCGGCCGCATGGAATGAGAGCCTCATGCACCCACAGTGGGCAGGTGTCCAAGGGTTATTCGCTTTGGCAACACTCTACGCCCTCGTATCGTCACGAACTCGCCGAGTGGCGACGGAGGTTTCAACCATCATTGCTATTGGTGTTCTTACATGGTTCCTCCTGACGCCGACGATGCCGCGCTATTTGGTCCCGCTCCTGGTGCCCGGGGCATTCGGGTTCGGGATCGCCACGACTACTGGCCTTGTGGTGTCTCCGAGAATGACCACATTTCTAGTAGCTCTCGCTCTCGTCGGGGTGAGCATCGGAGCTCTGAAGAACCTACAACGCGAGCGTACAGGTGAGGCTTTCCGGTTCTTGAGAAGCGACGCTCACGCGATTTGGACGGGAATCGCGTTCGAAGGCGCCAGCAACGAAGCGCCGATCAGTTATTTCTTGAATCGCCTTGAACCAGCGAGCCGGGTGTATGCGCTCGGGGACGCGCGCACGCTTTATCTCGAGCAGCCCGTCGTCTATTTTAGTTCCTGGGACCGCTGGTGGATTACCGATTTCGTACGAAGAGATCCTGGTTCCCCCAGTTGCTGGATCGCCGGACTTACGGCCCGCGGTGTTTCTCACTTATGGATCAACGAGGCCGAGCTCCAGCGCATGCGAGATTTCAAGGTCATCGATCCTCTCCTCTCGGAGGAGGTTGTAAATAGACTCGAAGCGAGCCTGGGGCTCCCGCTCGCGCAATCGGCGTCGAGTCGGCTCTATGCGCTCCCGCGAGACGCCTCCGTCCGCTGCTCGCCCTCCTGAACACCACTAGCGCCTCGATTGCGGGGCCCGGGGCCCTATGGTACTGATCGCCTCTTCACCCGCAGCCAGTAGGAGTGACGATGGTTCGTTCCAAGACCAAGCGTTCGAAGGTGAAGGCGAAGGCACGCCGTGCCGCGAAGGACTCGAAGTACGTCTACTCGTTCGGCGGCGGCAAGGCCGAGGGTACGGCGAAGATGAAGGAGCTCCTCGGCGGCAAGGGTGCGAACCTCGCCGAAATGGCCGGGCTCGGCCTGCCCGTACCGCCCGGCTTCACGATCACGACCGAGGTCTGCACGTACTACTACGACCACGGGCGGAAGTACCCGAAGACGCTGCAAGCCTCCGTCGAGAAGAACCTCGGGCGCGTGGAATCGATCCTCGGCGCGAAGTTCGGCGACGCGAAAAACCCGCTCCTCGTCTCCGTGCGCTCAGGCGCGCGAAGCTCGATGCCGGGGATGATGGAGACCATCCTGAACGTCGGGTTGAACGACACGACGCGCGAGGGCCTGATCGCAAAGACCGGGAACCCGCGTTTCGTCTACGACGCGCAGCGCCGCCTCATCCAGATGTACTCCGACGTGGTGATGGAGAAAGCCGCGGGCATCGAGCCGGAAGACGGCAAGGGCATCCGCCAGCAGCTCGAGCACGAGCTCCGCAAGCTCAAGGAAGCGCGCGGCGTGCACGAGGACACGGAGCTCTCCGCCGACGACCTCCGCGGGCTCATCGAGACCTACAAGAAGAAGGTGCTCGACGTGCTCGGCAAGCCCTTCCCCGAGGATCCGATGGACCAGCTCTGGGGCGGCATCGGCGCCGTCTTCCAGTCGTGGAACGGCAGGCGGGCGATCGAGTATCGCCGCATCGAGAAGATCCCCGACGAGTGGGGTACTGCGGTCAACGTGCAGTCGATGGTGTTCGGCAACATGGGGGACACCTCGGCCACGGGAGTCGGCTTCACGCGCGACCCGTCGACCGGCCGGAAGATCTTCTACGGCGAGTGGCTGCCGAACGCGCAGGGCGAGGACGTGGTCGCCGGCATCCGCACGCCGTTGCCGATCAACGAGGCCGGCAAGAACGATCACACCCGCGCGCTCGCGAGCCTCGAGACCGCGATGCCGAACGCCTATCGTCACCTCGAGAAGATCCAGCAGCGTCTCGAGAAGCACTACCGCGACATGCTCGACATCGAGTTCACGATCCAGGAGGAGCGTCTGTGGATGCTCCAGTGCCGGGTCGGCAAGCGGAACGGTGTCGCCGCGGTGAAGATGGCGGTCGACATGAAGAAGGAGAAGCTGATCTCGAAGAAGGAAGCGATCCTTCGAGTCAGCCCGTCGGCGCTGGTGCAGGTGCTGCTGCCGATGCTCGACCCGAAGGCCGAGCAGGCGACTTCGCCGATCGCGAAGGGCCTGCCCGCGGGGCCGGGAGGCGCCTACGGCCGGATCGCGCTGACCGCCGATGAAGCCGCGGAGATCGTCGAGAAGAGCACCGGCGAGGACGCAAAGGTCATCCTCGTTCGCGAGGAGACGAGCCCCGAGGACGTGCACGGCATGCACGCCGCGCAGGCGATCCTGACCGCGAAGGGCGGCATGACGAGCCACGCGGCGCTGGTCGCACGGGGATGGGGCAAGTGCTGCATCGTCGGCTGCGACGCGATCGAGATCGATCTCGCCGCCGGCACGATTCAAGTCGGCGAGAAGGAATTGAAGCGCGGTGACTGGATCAGTCTGAACGGCACCGACGGCAAGGTCTACGCCGGGAAGCTCCCGCTGGTGGCGCCGAACCTCGAAGCGAACCGCGAATACGGCAGCCTGATGGGCTGGGCCGACGATTTCCGCCGGCTCGGCGTCCGCGCCAACGCCGACACGCCCGAGGACGCCAAGCGCGCGCGCGCATTCGGCGCGGCGGGCATCGGTCTCTTCCGCACCGAGCACATGTTCTACGGCGAAGGCTCCGAGGAGCCGCTCGGCAAGCTCCGTCGCATGATCGTGTCCAGCACCGAGGCCGAGCGCCGCGCCGCGCTCGACGAGCTGTTCGTGAACGTGAAGGCCGACGTGAAGGCGACGCTCGAGGAGATGGAAGGCCAGCCGGTGACGATCCGGCTGCTCGATCCGCCGCTCCACGAGTTCGTGCCGAAGAGCGAGGACAAGCTCCGCGAGCTCGCCAGCGACGTGGGCATCGGCCTCGACGACCTGAAGCGGCGTGCGGACTCGCTCCACGAGACGAACCCGATGATGGGCCACCGCGGCGTCCGCCTCGGCGTGAGCTATCCGGAAGTCACGGAAATGCAGGTTCGGGCCATCCTCGAGGCCACGGCCGAGCTCCTCCGGGCGGGCAAGAAGGCACACCCCGAGATCATGATCCCCGTGGTCTCGACGGCGGCCGAGCTCGCGCACCAGTACGCGATCATCGAGCGCGTCTACGGGGAGGTCGCGAAGAAGACCGGCGTGAAGAAGATCCCGCACCTCGTCGGCACGATGATCGAAGTACCGCGTGCCGCCCTGCTCGCGGGCGACATCGCGAAGCAGGCGCAGTTCTTCTCCTTCGGCACGAACGACCTCACGCAGATGACGTTCGGATTCTCGCGCGACGACACCGGGAGCTTCCTGCCCGATTACATCGCGAGCAAGCTCCTGCCCGAGGATCCGTTCTCATCGCTCGACGAGTCGGGCGTCGGCGAGCTCGTGAAGATCGCGATCGAACGCGGGCGGAAGACCAAGCCGGACCTGAAGATCGGCATCTGTGGCGAGCACGGCGGTGACCCGCGCTCGGTCGAGTTCTGCCATCGTGCCGGCCTCGACTACGTGTCGTGCTCGCCGTTCCGGGTACCGATCGCGCGCCTAGCGGCGGCGCACGCGGCGCTGGCGAAATGAAGGCTCCGGGGATCTCCGGGAAGACGCGCGTCGTCGCGATCTTCGGAGATCCCGTCGAGCACACGCTCTCGCCGGCGATGCATAACGCGGCATTCGCCGCGCTCGGGCTCGACTTCGTCTACGTGGCGGCGCGGGTAAGACCCGCGGAGCTTCGCCGCGCCGTGGCGGGGATCCGCGCCCTCGGCTTCGCCGGGCTGAACGTCACCGTTCCGCACAAGCAGAAGATCATCCCGTTCCTCGACCGTCTCTCGCCCGCGGCCCGGGCGATCGGCGCGGTGAACACCGTGGTCCGCGAGGGCGACGAGCTCGTCGGCCACAACACCGACGCCGAGGGATTTCTCCGCGCCGTGCGGAAGCTCGGCTTCCGGGCGAAGGGCAAGTCGGTCGTGCTGCTCGGTGCCGGCGGGTCGGCTCGCGCGGTCGCATGGGCCCTCTCCCAGGACGGCGTGCGCACGATCACGATCCTGAACCGAGACCTCGGACGCGCCAAGGCGTTGGCGGAAAAAGCCCGCAGGCGAGGCGGCCCTTCCACGCTCGCGGGGACCCTCGCCTCCGCGAACGATCCTGCGATCGTCGGCGGCGCCGCCTTGGTCGTGAACTGCACCTCGATCGGCCTCGACGGCGCGGGAGCGGTGCCGGTCGCCTATGGTCTCACTCCCGACGGTTGCCTCTTCTACGATCTGGTCTACGGCAAGCAGCCGACCCCGTTCGTGCGCGACGCGCGACGCCATCGAAGGCCGGCCGCCGACGGACGGTCGATGCTGCTCGAGCAAGCCGGCCTCGCGTTCTCGCTCTGGACGGGACGGAGCCCGGACCTCGCGCGGATGGCGCGCGCGCTCCGCTGAAGGCTCGCCGCGGCGCGCGACCCCGCGCTGGTTTGACTCGTCTCTCCAGCGTGAGTTACGATTTTCAGCGATTCGTCGTGCTGCGCGCGCAGCATCCCCGACCTGAGGGCGAGCGTGCCGCCGGATCGCGGCGAGGATGACGCTTCCCCGGTTGAAGAGCGACGTGGAAAATCTCGAAGGGCCGCCCGGCCGAGCCCAGGAGCCGGTGTCGCGCCTCGGCGACATCCTGGTCCGGAACAAGCTGATCGACCGAGACCAGCTCCGGCTCGCCGTGGAGCGTCAGCGCACCCTCGGCGGCGGACGGCTCGGAGAGCACCTCGTCGCGCTCGGCTTCCTGACCGAGGAGGTGCTCACCCAGCAGCTCGCCCGCCAGTTCGGCATCCCGATCCTCGAGCCCGTCGCGAGCGAGATCCCTCAAGAGGTTCTTTCGCTGGTGCCGGTCTCGCTCGTGCGGAAGCACCTCATCCTCCCGCTCGCCGTGAACGGCTCCACGCTCACGGTATCGATGGCCGATCCGACGAACTTCCTCGCCTTGAACGAGGTCAAGTTCCTGACCGGTTACGACGTGCGGGCGACGATCGCGCCGCCGAAGTCGCTGCAGAAAGCGATCGATCGGCTGTTCGAGAAGAAGGGCGCCTACACGGAGGCGTTGAACAAGCTCTCGGCGCCGAACCAGCAGTTCGAGATCGTCAAGGAAGCCGAGCTCGTCGACCTCCAGGAGCTCGAGCGTGCGGCGAGCGAGGACGCTCCCGTCATCACGTTCGTGAACGCGATCTTCGCCGAAGCGATCAAGCGCCGCGCCAGCGACGTGCACATCGAGCCCTACGAGAAGTTCTTCCGCGTGCGCTTCCGCATCGACGGCGTGCTCCAGGAAGTCATGAAGCCGCCGCCGCACCTCCGCAACGTGGTGGTGTCGCGCATCAAGATCATGGCCGAGCTCGACATCGCCGAGCGCCGGCTCGCGCAGGACGGGCGCATCAAGCTCGGCATGGGGCCGGGCCGCGAGATCGACGTGCGCGTCTCGATCGTGCCGACGATGGGCGGCGAGAAAGTCGTGCTGCGGATCCTCGACAAGGCGAGCACCGAGCTCGACTTGAAGAAGCTCGGATTCTCGGGATCCGACCTCTCGATCTTCCGTAGCGCGTTCTCGAAGCCGCACGGCATGATCTTGGTCACCGGACCGACCGGCAGCGGCAAGACGACGACGCTCTACGCCGTGCTGACCGAGCTCAACCAGACGACGATCAACATCTCCACCGCGGAGGATCCGGTCGAGTACAACATCGCCGGCGTGAACCAGGTGCAGATCCAGGAAACCGTGGGACGGAATTTTTCCTACTGCCTGCGCGCCTTCCTGCGGCAGGATCCCGACGTCATCATGGTCGGCGAGGTTCGCGACTTCGAGACCGCGGAGATCGCGATCAAGGCGTCGCTGACAGGCCACCTCGTGCTGTCCACCCTGCACACGAACGACGCCCCTTCGAGCGTGATCCGCTTGCTCAACATGGGATTCGAGCCGTTCCTGCTCACCTCGGCGCTGAGCTTGATCGTGGCGCAGCGGCTCCTGCGCCGTCTCTGCCCACGCTGTCGTAAGCCGGCCGAGATCGACGAAGAAGAAATGCTTTCGCTCGGCATCCCGCACGACGACATCGCGAATTACCAGGTGCACCGGCCCATCGGGTGCGACGACTGCGTCGGCACGGGCTACCGCGGGCGCATCGCGGTGTACGAGATCCTCAACATCACGGACGACCTCCGTCACTACATGATCCATTCTTCGGACGGCGGCGCGGGCCTCAAGAAGAAGGCGATGGAAGCGGGCATGCGCACGCTCCGGCAGTCGGCGCTCGAACGGCTGCGCGAAGGCACCACCTCGATCGACGAGGTCGTGCGCGTGACGACTCCGGACTAACGAGAGGCCTGAATGTCACGGATCGGAGAGCTGCTGCTGAAGCGACAGCTGATCACCCAGGATCAGCTCGTCAAGGCCGTCACCGAGCAGCAGAAGCAAGGCGGCATCCTCGCCTCGCAATTGGTCAAGCTCGAGTTCGTCTCCGAGGAGCAGCTCGTGCAGCACCTGCAGCGCGAGTACCGGCTGCCGATCGTCGACCCGCTGGCCCTCGAGATCACGCCGCAGGTGCTGAACCTGCTGCCACATTCGCTTTCCAACAAGCATCTCGTACTCGCGCTGAACCTCGCCGGCTCCACGCTGACGATCGCAATGGCCGATCCGTCGAACCTCGTCGCGGTGAACGAGGTCAAGTTCGTGACCGGCTACGACCTGCGGATCTGCCTCGCGACGCTCACCTCGCTCAAGAAGGCGATCGACCACTTCTACGAGGGCGGCAGCGCGATTCGCGAAGTCCTCACGAAGATGGAGAGCGAGAACGTCGAGGTCCTGCTCGACAATCAGGAGATCGATCTCAAGGAGCTCGAGCGCGCGACCGAGGAAGCGCCGGTCGTGAAGCTCGTGAACGCCCTGCTGGTCGACGCCATCCGCAAGCGCGCGAGCGACATCCACATCGAGCCTTTCGAGAAGATGCTCCGCGTGCGCTTCCGCATCGACGGCGTGCTCTACGAGATCATGAAGCCGCCGCTGAAGCTGCGAAACGCGCTGGTCTCGCGCTTGAAGATCATGTCGGCGCTCGACATCGCCGAGCGGCGGCTGCCGCAGGACGGACGCATCCGCCTGCGGCTTCCGGATTCGAAGGAAATGGACTTCCGCGTCTCCGTCGTGCCGACGGTCTTCGGCGAGAAGGTCGTCCTGCGACTGCTCGACAAGGGAAGCCTGCAGCTCGACATGACGAAGCTCGGATTCGAGGAGAGCTCGCTCGGAGACTTCAAGGACGCGATCTCGAAACCGTACGGCATGGTCCTGGTGACCGGCCCGACCGGCAGCGGCAAGACGACGACGCTCTACTCCGCGCTCTCCGAGCTGAACCAGATCACGGACAACATCTCCACCGTCGAGGACCCGGTCGAGTACAACCTGGTCGGCGTCAACCAGGTGCAGATCAACGACTCGATCGGCCTGTCCTTCGCGGCCGCCCTGCGATCGTTCCTGCGCCAAGACCCCGACGTCATCATGGTCGGCGAGATCCGCGACCTCGAGACCGCCGAGATCGCCGTCAAGGCGGCGCTGACCGGCCACCTGGTGCTGTCGACGCTGCACACCAACGACGCCCCGGCGACCGTCAGCCGCCTGCTGAACATGGGCATCGAGCCGTTCCTGGTGTCGTCTTCGCTGAACCTCGTGCTCGCCCAGCGCCTGGCCCGCGTGATCTGCGTCGCCTGCAAGGAAGAGGTCGAGTACCCTGCCGACGCGCTGATGGGCATCGGACTGTCCGAACAGGAGATCGCGGCGATCCCCTTCTACCACGGGCGGGGGTGCGACGCGTGCTCGAACACAGGATATCGGGGCCGCGTGGCGCTCTACGAGGTCTTGCCGATGCGCGACGACATCCGCGAGGCGATCCTGGCCGGCGGATCGGCGCTCGAGATCAAGCGCGTCGCCGTGTCACTCGGCATGAAGACACTGCGAGAATCCGGTCTCAACAAGGTCCGCGAAGGGATCACCACGGTCGAGGAAGTCGTCCGCGTGACCGTTTCAGAAGCGAGCTGAGCTCGTGGTAGGCTAGGCCCGTTCGACACCGCGAAGGAGCACCGCCATGGCCGACGTTCAGGAGTTCCTGAAGATCATGATCGAGAAAGGGGCCTCCGACCTCCACATCGCGGTCAACGGTCCTCCTCTCGTTCGTGTCCACGGCGAGCTCGCTCCGCTTCCGTATCCGCCGCTCACTCCCACCGACACGAAGAACCTTTGTTACAGCCTCCTCACGGAAGCCCAGAAGCACCGTTTCGAGGAGGATCAGGAGCTCGACTTCTCGTTCGCGGTCCGCGGTCTCTCGCGCTTCCGCGGCAATCTCTTCCTGCAGAAGGGCTCGGTCGGCGGCGCGTTCCGCGCCGTGCCGTACAAGATCCAGTCGTTCCCGGAGCTCGGCTTGCCGCCGATCCTGAACGATCTCTGCAAGCAGCCGCGCGGCCTCGTGCTGGTGACCGGACCGACCGGCAGCGGCAAATCGACTTCGCTCGCCTCGATGGTCGACAAGATCAACCTCGAGCGCCGCGAGCACGTGATGACGGTCGAGGATCCGATCGAGTTCGTGCACGAGAGCAAGCGCTGCCTGGTGAACCAGCGCGAAGTCTTCGCCGACACTAAGGGTTTCAATCACGCGCTCCGCCACGTGCTCCGCCAGGATCCCGACATCGTGCTGATCGGCGAAATGCGCGACCTCGAGACGATCGAGACCTCGCTGGTCGTCGCCGAGACCGGTCACTTGGTGTTCTCGACGCTGCACACGAACTCGGCGGTGCAGACGATCAACCGCGTGATCGACGTGTTCCCGCCCTACCAGCAGCCGCAGGTGCGCGCGCAGCTCTCGGTCGTCCTTCAAGCGGTCATCTCGCAGCAGCTGATCCCGCGCCTCGACGGCAAGGGCCGCGTGCTCTGCGCCGAGGTGATGATCCCGAACGCGGCGATCCGGAACCTGATCCGCGAGCAGAAGGTCCATCAGATCTACTCGCAGATGCAGGTCGGACAGGCGAAGCACGGCATGCAGACGATGAGTCAGTCGCTGCTCGACCTGTATCAGCGCCGGCTGATCTCGTTCGAAGAGGCCATGGGCCACGCGACCGAGCCTGACGAATTGCACACGATGTTGACCGGAGCTCCGACCGCGTTGAAGCCGATGCGGCGCTGACGCCCGGCGGCGCTGTTTTTTCGTTCTTCTTCTTTCTCTCGTTTTTTCGAAAACCAGGAGCGGCGACGGACATGGCAGTATTTCGTTGGGAGGGGATCTCGCCCAAGGGCGAGGTCATGAAGGGCGAGATGGAGGCGACGACCCGCGACGCGGTGATCGTCCGCCTGCGCACGCAGCGCATCCAGCCGTTGCCCGCGAAGATCCGGGAGAAGGGCAAGGGACTCGACCGCGAGCTCTCGATCCCGGGCCTCGGCGATACCGTCAAGACGCGCGACATTGTCATCTTCACGCGGCAGTTTGCGACGATGATCGATGCCGGTCTGCCGATCGTCCAGTGCCTGGACATCCTCCAGGCACAGGCCACGGTGAAGCCGATGCGCCGCGCGATCCAGCAGATCAAGGACGACGTCGAGGCGGGCTCGTCGTTCAACGAGGCGCTGCGCAAGCACCCGAAGCTCTTCGACGATCTCTACATCAACATGGTCGCGGCCGGAGAGGTCGGCGGCATCCTCGACAACATCATGAACCGCCTCGCCGTCTACATGGAGAAGGCGGCCCGCCTGAAGGCGAAGATCAAGGGCGCGATGATCTATCCCGCGTCGATCGTCACCGTGGCGGTCGCGGTCACCGCCATCTTGCTGATCTACGTGATCCCGGTCTTCGCCGAGCTGTTCTCGAGCTTCGGACAGGCGCTGCCCGCGCCCACTCAGTTCACGATCAACCTGAGCAATTTCACCGTCCACTACTTCCCGTACATCGCCGTCTTCTTCATCGCGTCGGCCGCGGGGTTCGTCTGGCTGTATCGAACCGAGCAGGGACGCCTGGCGATCGATTCGCTGCTGCTCCGCATGCCGATCTTCGGCGACCTGTTCCGTAAGTCGGCGGTCGCTCGCTTCACGCGGACGCTCGGAACCCTGATCGCCGCCGGCGTGCCGATCCTCGACGCGCTCGCGATCACCGCTCGCACGGCGGGCAATCGCGTGGTCGAGCGCGCCGTGCTCGCCACGCGCGTGTCGATCTCGGAAGGCAAGACCATCGCCGAGCCGCTGACGGCGAGCAAGGTCTTCCCGCCGATGGTCTGCCAGATGATCGCCGTCGGCGAGACCACGGGTGCCCTCGACGCCATGCTCTCGAAGATCGCGGACTTCTACGAAGAGGAAGTGGACAACGCCATCTCGAACCTCACGGCGCTGATGGAACCGATCGTGATCGTCTTCCTCGGCGTCGTCATCGGCGGTCTGGTGATCTCGATGTATCTGCCGATCTTCCAGATCGGAGCCGTCATCAGCCAGTAGCCGGATGGCCACAGCTCCGGGAAGCAGCGACCTCTTGCCGGAGGAGCTGCGCGGGCGCCTGCGGGTCTGGCTGCTCGCCCGGGTGCTGATCGTCACCGTCTTCCTCGGTGCGTTCGCACTCGATCACCTCCGCTACGTCACCGATCCGTCGTACCCGATCCGCTCGATCGCCGGGCTGATCGTCGCCGCGTACAGCTTCTCGATCGTCTCCGCATACGCCGTGACGCGGACGACGCAACTCGCCTCGTTCACCGCGGTGCAGATCGTCGCGGAGATCGCGCTGATCTCCGGCGCGGTGCTGTTGACCGGCGGCGTCCACAGCCCGATGGGCGTCTGGTACAACCTCGCGATCATCGGAGCCGCATTCCTGCTCCGGCGCCGCGGTGGCTATCTCGCGGCCGCGCTGTCCTCGATCACCTACGGCATCGTCGCGAACCTGTCCTACTATCAGGTGCTGCCGAGCGCTCTCGCCCCCGACGCGGGCGCCATCGAGCCGGGCTTCGGCATCTTGGTTCACATCACCGCGAACATCGCGTCGTTCTTCTCGATCGCGTTCCTGTCGTCGATCCTGGCCGAGCAGCACGCGGATGCGGAGCGGGCCCTGCTCGTGTCCGAGGCGAACTTCCAGCGCGTCGAGACGCTGCAGCGGACGCTCGTCCAGAACCTCGAGAGCGGCGTGATCACGACCGATGCCGAAGGTATGATCAGCTCCGCCAACCAAGCGGTCGAGCGGATCCTCGGGATCCGTTCGATCGATCTCGTCGGACGGCTGATCTCGGACGTCTTTCCCGTCCTTCGGCCGCCGGTCGGGCCGAAGCGCGTGCTCGATCCGAGCCCGATCCCCGCAGAGCTCCTCCACCGCCAGAGCCTGGAAGCCCCCGAGCAGGTCCTCCGCTGCACTAGCTTTCGCCTGAGCGACACCTATCAGAATCTGATTGGCTCGCTTTACATCGTTCAGGACGTGACGCCGCTGAAGAAGCTCGTCGAAGAAGCGGAGGCGACGAATCCACCGGAGCTACCGGTCGAGGAGCCCCCGGCCCCGGCCATCAACATCGACGGAATGCTCGGGCACAGCCCGCGGATGGTCGAGCTCGCCGAGCTCATCCAAAAAGTCGCGCCGAGTGAATCCACGGTGCTCATCACGGGGGAAAGCGGTACGGGCAAGGAGGTGGCCGCCCGAGCGCTCCACGCGCTCAGCTCGCGTCGCGATCGACCGATGGTGGTCGTGAACTGCGCCGCGATCCCCGAGAAGCTCATCGAGACCGAGCTGTTCGGACATACCAAGGGGGCATTCACGGGTGCGGTGGCGGACCGGAAGGGTTTCTTCCGCACCGCGGATCACAGCACGATCTTCCTCGACGAGGTCGGTGACCTCCCGCTGGCGCTCCAAGTGAAGCTGCTCCGGGTCCTGCAGGAGCGCGCCTTCACGCCAGTCGGTGCGCAGGCCCAGGTGATCGTCGACGTCCGCATCATCGCCGCCACCAATCGAAACCTCGAGGCCGACGTCGCCGAGGGTCGGTTTCGCGAGGATCTATTCTACCGCCTGAACGTGATCCGTTTGCGGATGCCTGCTCTCCGCGAGCGGGTGGAGGACCTACCAATCTTGATCGAGCACTTCCTCGATCGCTTTTCCGAGTCTCTGAACCGGCCCCGTCCGCAGCTCAGTCCGGAAGCCATGAAACGGCTCGTCGAGTACGAGTATCCCGGCAACATCCGGGAGCTCGAGAACATCGTGCAGCGCGTGGTCGCGCTCGGGGACGGCGGACCCGTCCAGGAAGACGAGATCCCTGCAAACATTCGGGACGGGCGTAGCGAGCATCCGAGCGTCCGCTCGAACCCGGGCCCCTCGAGCTCTTCTCCCACCGAGTCGTCGGCCCCCGTTTCCTGGATGGAGCTCGGCTCCTCGAACCTCGATGCGGAGCTCGAGACGATCGAGCGACGCCTACTCGACGAGGCGCTCCGAAGGGCGGGCGGCGTCCGCAAGCGAGCCGCCGAGATCCTCGGGATCAACTACCGATCGCTCCGGCACCGGCTCAGCAAGTACGGGTACGGCGACAGCGACGCGCGAGAATCGCGAGATTCTTGACGTTTAGTGACGTCTTTTGTCACTCGACGCAACGTTTGCGCGTGTCCAATCCCGTCCTCGCCTACCCGTCTATTTCTAGATCAACTATTCGGAATTGCTTGTCTAATTATATTTTGTGAGTCTCCTCTGGAGAGCTGGTCTCTGAGTTGCTTTTGACCCCGACCAGAAACCAGACAGCACGGGCCATCAAGGCTCGGCAGAGAAGACGAGAGAGGAGATTCGAGAGATGAACAAGGGTAATGAGAAGGGCTTCACGCTGATCGAGCTGCTCGTGGTGGTGGCGATCATCGGCATCCTCGCCGCGATCGCGATCCCGCAGTACGCGACCTACAAGCAGCAGGCGGCCGACGCCAAGGCGAAGTCGGACCTCCACAACATGGCGACCGCCATGGAGGCCTACTACGGCTCGAACAACAACAGCTACAGCGGTACGACCCTCGCGGGCCTCAATGCCTACGGCTTCCGCCAGAGCTCCGCGGTGACCGACGCCGTCGTCACGCCCAACCAGACCGCCTACAACCTCACCTCGAACCCGACGGGTGGCACCGGCACTTGGAGCTTCAGCTCCACGACCGGCCAGATCTCCACCGGCAGCTAATCTCTTCAGCTTCCCGCAGCGGGGAAACGGGGGAGGTCGTTCGCGACCTTCCCCGTTTTTCTTCGTCTGCTTGCCGGCGCTCGTCAATCTCTGTTTCCTCTGCAGCTCCCGGCTGCTGCTCCTTCCTTCGGACCTCCCGGGCGGGCTCTCGACGCTTCCCTTCGGAAGAGAGGCCGCAGACCTACTTGAGAGAACCAAGACAGGGGCGAAGGGACGACAGGCGGACTCGAAACAGCTTGGCTTTGGTCGGGAAGACGCACGAATGACGGTCGAGGACGTCTTTTGTCACTTTCGAACGACGCCGTTCATTGCTCAAGCTTGGCCTCGCAGCTCAATCTCCTATCAACATCATGAAAACCCTCTGAAAGCTCGCAACAAGAGAGGGTCTTATATCGATGGCCTTCTGTTTGCTAAGAAGTCTCCGCAGAGAGAGCATGGGCCATCTCGGCCCACTTAGAGAGAGGAGATTCGAGAGATGAACAAGGGTAACGAGAAGGGTTTCACGTTGATCGAGCTGCTCGTCGTGGTGGCGATCATCGGAATTCTCGCCGCGATCGCGATCCCGCAGTATGCGACCTACAAGCAGCAGGCGGCCGACGCCAAGGCGAAGTCGGACCTCCACAACATGGCGACTGCCATGGAGGCGTACTACGGCTCGAACAACAACAGCTACAGCGGCACCACCCTCGCGGGCCTCAATGCCTACGGCTTCCGCCAGAGCTCGTCGGTGACCGACGCCGTCGTCACGCCCAACCAGACCGCCTACAACCTCACCTCGAACCCGACGGGTGGCACCGGCACCTGGAGCTTCGACTCCACGACCGGCCAGATCTCCACCGGCAGCTGATCCCTCTGGATCGCCGTTCGACGGGAAAGGGGAGGTCGTTCATCGACCTCCCCTTTCTTTTTGATCCCCGAAACGGTTTGTCTCCATCTCGAAGCCCGCCCCTGTGCCGTCATCGGAAACGACCATACCCCGGAGCGAGATGGCTGGCCGAAGGTCGGGGCTCTTCGGATCTCTCGTCGTAGCCCTCGCGCTGGGAGGGAGCCTCGGAATCACGTTCTCGGGGCTGTTCTCCACGGACCTCATTCCCTCTTACCGCGACCTCCTGTTCTTCACGTGGCCGATCAAGCATTTCCTCCACGAGCGCTTCTGGAGGGGTGAGCTGCCGCTATGGAATCCGTTGCTGATGCTCGGCACTCCGTACCTCGCGAACCTCCAGAGTGGCGTGTTCTATCCGCCGAGCTTGCTCCTCCTGCTGCCGCTGCCGCTCGGCTTCAACCTGTTTCTGCTGGCACACTATGCGATCGCGCTCCTGGGAGCCTGGTGCTGGCTGCGTGGCCGAGGATTCGAGACGGTCGCCGCGTCGATCGGCGCAGGCGTGTTCTCGCTCGGTGGGTACCTCGTGTCGCTCCTGAGCCTCACGAATCACCTGCAGGCCGCGGCCTGGACTCCGTGGGTCCTGTACGCCTCGGCTCGCCTGGTTCGCCGAGTCCGGCCAATCGATGGGGTTTTGCTCGTCATCGCCGTCTCCCTGCAGTTCCTCGGGGGCTCCCCGGAGAACCTGCTGCTGACGGTCCTCGTCGCCGCAGTCCTCGCTGCGCACGATGGCGACCGCTCCGGCGCGCCGAGGCTTCGCATGACCGGGCTGCTCGTCGCCGCCGCGTTCGCGACCGCGGGCGTCTGCGCCGTGCAGATGCTGCCGACCGCGGAATACGTCGCGGCGTCGACTCGCGCCGAAGCGCTCTCCTTCCCGCTCGTCGCCACCTACTCGCTCCAGCCGGTGAGCCTTCTCCAGTTGATCTTTCCACATTCGACCGCGCTGCTCCCGCCCGATGCAGCAGGATCGCTCGGCCCTTCCTTCGAAGGCTCGACCGCGCTGATCGAGAGCTACTACCTCGGCATCGTGCCGTTGTGTCTCGCGATCACGGGGCTGGCTCACGGGAAGGAGCGGATGGTTTGGGGGTCTCTGCTGCTGGCCGGGGTCCTGCTCGCACTCGGCAACCACACGCCGATCTTCCCCGCCATTTATGGGGCCCTGCCGTGGATCGTCGGCAAGTTCCGCTATCCCGAGAAATTCTGGATTCTCGTGCACGTGAGCGCGTGCGCGCTCGCGGCCGACGGGGCACGGATGGTGCTCGGAGGCCAGCGAGCGGCGGAACGAGTGGCGGGCTTGACCGTCGCGATCTTTCTGACGCTCACGCTGTCGGTGTGCGTGCTGCGGTGGACCGCTCCCGAGTGGTATCTCGAGGGGATCGCGACGCTGCGAGTGCGCGACCTTCCTCCGACGGCATTCGTGCCTCTCGCGCTGGACACCTATTGGAAAGCGCGGCGCGCCGCGCTCGTCCTCTGCGCCGCCGGTTTGCTGATCGCGCTCCGTGGAAGGGGCCTGTCGACGGCGACCGCCGGAGGATTGCTGCTCGGGCTCTCGCTCGTCGATCTCGCGACGGCGAACCGCAATCTGAGCCCGTCGCTATCGTGGGCGGAGCTCTCGGCGCGTTCGACGTTGATCGACACGGAGAGCGTGCGCGCCTCGGGAGAGAGGATCTTCCATGCGGAAATGGTCGCGCACGCCGATCCCGGGTCGACTTCTCCCGGGCTCACCTGGTGGGTCCCGCTCGTCCTCCCGCGTTCCGATCTCACCCAGCAGTACCGGCTGATCTGGGATACGCTGAACTCCGATGCGGGCATGATCTTCGATCTTCCGAACGTCTCCGGCGGAGACGGCTTTCCTCGCGCGTCGGACGATCTGCTGCTGCGCACGCTGCAGGATCTCGCACCCGATCGAGGTGTGAAGCTGCTAAGGATTTTCGGGGCCGGATGGCTGATCGGTCCTGAGCTTCCCGAGATCGCCGGCACGAGCTCGGCGACGGATCGCTCCGCCCCCTTCCGTGCACTGCGTATCGAGAACACCCTTCCGCTCGCCTATCTCGCGACGCGGCTCCGCGTGGTCCCGACGATGCCCGAGGCGCTCCGCACCCTCGCGGAGCCGGCCTTCCTCCCGGGACGGGACGTCGTCGTCGAGGCGCTACCGAAAGGCTGGTCCGACGACGGCATTGCGGGCTCGGTCACGATCGTCGAACGGCGCGACGCGCGCTGGCGCCTCCGCGTCGAAGCCGCCTCGAAGCCATCCTTCCTCGTCGTGAACGAGTCTTACTTTCCGGGCTGGGAAGCCTCCGTCGATGGCGTGCACGCCGACATCGTACGCGCGAACGGAATCGTTCGGGGTATCGTCCTGCCGGATGGGAGCGGCACGGTCGAGCTCGTCTACCGGCCGGCCTCGTTCCGGGTGGGCGCCGTGATCTCCGTCGTAAGCCTTCTCGCGCTGGCGATCGTCGCCTTCTCGAGTCGCACGCGGATCGGGAGCACCGCCGATCGATGAACGCGCCGCGGCGGCTCAACGCGGTCGAAGCGCTCGAAGACGCCGTGCTCATCGTCTTCGTCCTCGCGACCACCCTGTACGATGCCTACGTTCCGGTCGCCGACAACGACCTTTGGGGCCACGTCACGTTCGGCCGCCGGATCCTCGCGGAAGGCCGGCTGCCGCTCACCAACGACTACGCCTACACCGCGCCGGCCCACCCTTGGATCAACCACGAGATCCTCGCGGAGTGCGCGTTCGCGAGCGCCTTCGACCGCTTCGGCACCGCAGGTCTCATCGGTCTGAAGCTCGCGATCGCAACCGCCACGTTCGCGATCCTGACACGGATGATCCGGCATCGTACGCGCTCGCTCGCCGCCACGGGGGTCGCACTCGGGATCGGCGGCGCCCTCCTGTCTCCGGGCTTCCTGATCCGCCCCCAGCTCTTCACGTTCCTGGCAATGGCTTGGGTCTGGAGCCGGATCGACCGCTACGATGACACGCGCGACGGCCGCGTCCTGCTCTCACTGCCCGCCGTCTTCGCCTTGTGGATCAACACTCATGGCGGCGTGATCGCCGGGCTCGCGATCTTCCTCGCCTACGTGGGACTACGTGTCATCGCAGCGAAGGATCCGCGCGAGCGGGCCATACTCGCCGGGATCGCGCTGCTCTCGTCGCTCGCGCTGCTCGTCAACCCATATGGCGCCGGGCTCCTCGAGTTCCTTTACCGGGATCTGCAGCTCGTGCGCGCGATCTCCGAGTGGCAGGCTCTCGACCTGTCGTCGTTCGCGGGGCGGATCTTGTTGCTCGCGCTTCTCCTTCTGATGATCGGAACGGCGGCACGGCCGAGCCGCCGCCCGTGGGAGGTCTTTCTGATCCTCACCGCGGCGCTGATGGCGCTCCACCACCAGCGCCACCTCCCCTTGTTCGCGATCATCGCGACGCCGCGCCTGGCCGAGAGCCTGAAGGCCGCCGGGGTATGGGTGCGCGACCGCGCCGGGATTCCGCCGCTGTCGGTCGGAGCTCGGGTGGCATTCGCGGCAGGATTCGGTGCGCTCGCGCTGTTCCAGATCGAGCGGGCCCACGCGATGGGCCGCGGGCTCGGGGCCGGCATCTTCGTCTCACCGACCGAGTACCCGATCGATGCGGTCCGGTTCATCCGGCAGAACGGCATGAAAGGCAACCTCGCGCTTCCTTCCGACTGGGGCGAATACGCGATCTGGCATCTGCATCCTGACTGCCGCGTTGCCGTGGACGGGCGCTACACGACCGCTTACCCGGACGACCTGCTCGAGCTCTCGGAGCGGTTCCAATTCGGTCGGCCGGGGTGGCAGCAGTTCTTGCACGGGGCGGACCTCGTGCTCGTCGATCGCCGACAGCCGATCGTCCAGGCGATGTTTCGCGAAACCGAGTGGCGGTACGTCTACTCCGACGCCACGGCGCTCGTGTTCGTTCGCGGCGACGACCGAATCGATCACCCGTACGTCCGCGAGGCACGGACCGAAACGCAGCGCGCGTTCCGGTTCCCCTAGATCTCATGATCGAATCTGCGGTCCATTCGCGCCCCGATCGTCTCTCGGACGCGCTGCTCTTCCTCGGCATGACCATCCCGGTCTTCGCCGGCGGCAACTCGTTCCCGTTTCTGGACGACCGGACCGGCATGTCGCTCTTCTTGCTCGCCACCCTGATCGCGGCGGCCGGAATTCGCGGTGCGCGTGGCACGGGCGCGCCATCGTCGTCGACCAAGATCGCCCTCGCGTGCGCCGCCGTGCTCTGCACGTGGTGGGCCGGTTCGTTCGCCTTCCGTCCTGCGGGACCCAGATCGGGGTTCGAGCTCGAGGGGATCCTCTGTGGGATGCTCGCGTTCTGGCTGCTCTCCACCGTCGACGGCAGCGCCGACGCCACCCGGAGCCTCGTCCGCGGGTTGCTGATCGGCAGCGCGGTGACGGCGCTGTTCGCCCAGTACCAGGCGTGGATCGCGTTCCCGCGCACCCTGCCAGAGCTCCGTCGGCTCGGCATCACGCCGAGCCTGCTGCCGAACGCGAACTTCTACAACGCGAACAGCTACGCCCTGTTTCTCGCCGCCGTCACCCTACTCGGCGGATGCCAAGCGATCCGGGAGCGCGACCGTGTTGCGATGCTCCTCCTTCCGTTCGTGGTCGTGGCGCTCGCCGAGACACAATCGCGCTCGACGATCGCGCTGCTCCTCGTGATGCTGCTCGTCGCGCTGATCCTCACCGGCTGGCGGCCGCGATCCTCGCGCGTGGCGGTGGAGGCAGCCTGGATCCTCGTCCCCGCCGCCGCCGGTGCGGCCGCCGGCTCGATCGATTTCGAAGAGCTCTGGCACGTTGGAGCGCTCGGCCGCGTGGCGATCTGGCACGCGAGCCTCCGCATGATCGCCGACCACTGGGCGACCGGTGTCGGCCTCGGCGGATTCGGAGATTGGTTCCCCCGATATCGGCTGAACAACTACTACACGCGTTATCCGCACTCCTTCCTGCTGGAGATCGGAGCGGAGCTCGGTGTAGTGGGGCTGGTGGCCACCGTGGGGTTCCTGAGCGCCGCGCTCCGTGCGCCCGTGCGGCGAGTGATCCACGCGGCTCGATCCCACGCGATGGGCGACGACCAAGGCGCCCTGCTCGCCATCATCGCCGCCGCGGCGTTGATGATCCTGCACGCGCTCGTTGACATCGACTGGCACGCGCCGGCCAACCCGATCCTCCTGTTCGTGCTGCTCGGCCTCGCCCAACGCCTCGGCCTCGGCGACGACGAGAGGCAGGCCGGCTGATGCTCCGCGCGCTCTTCGCATTCGTGCTCGCCCTCGTGTTGTCGCTCTACACGACGCCGCTCATGCGCCAAGCCGCGCTGCAGTGGGGAATCGTCGATCGGCCGAACAACGCGCTGAAAACCCACAAGGACCCGGTTCCGTATCTCGGAGGTCTCGCCGTCTTCCTCGCGTACCTGATCGCGCTCGCCCTCACGTTCGAGTTCAGCTACGCCGTTCTCGGTATCCTGCTCTCCGGTACGTTGATGCTGCTGCTCGGGCTCGTCGACGACCTCGGCGTGCTGTCGCCTTACGAGAAGCTCGCCGGGCAAGGGCTTGCCGTGATCGCGCTGATCAAGGCCGGCCTGTTCGTGAAGCTCACGTTCCTGCCCTGGCCGATCGCGCTCGCCATGTCCGTGCTCTGGCTGCTCACCGTGACGAACGCGCTCAACATCATCGACATCATGGACGGGCTCGCGAGCGGCGTGGCCGCCGTGGCCGCCTTCCTGCTCGGCGGCGTGGCGGTCTTGAACGACGAGCCGATGGTCGCCGCCATGAGCGCGGCACTCTGCGGCAGCCTGCTCGGGTTCCTGCGCTTCAACTACAAGCCGGCGCGCATCTACCTCGGCGATTCCGGGAGCCTGTTCATCGGGCTGACGCTGTCGGCGCTCGCCATGAACGGGCACTACACCGTCCACAACTGGGTCGCGATGCTCGTGCCGGTGATGATCCTCGGCGTACCGCTCCTCGACCTCGGGTTCGTGTTCGTCGTCCGCTGCCTGAAGGGGCTGTCCCCGTTCCGCGGCAGTCCCGACCATCTCGCGCTGCGGCTGAGACGGCTCGGCTGGAGCGTCGAGCGCGTCGTCACGACCGCGTATGCGACCGGCGCCGCGCTCGGCGGCGCCGCGCTCGCATTGATGCACGTGACGGCGACCTTCCAGGCGCTCGTCATCGTCGCGATCACGTCCTCTGCCCTGATCGGCTCGGCGCTGCTCGTCTGGAGCCGCGAGCCGTGAGCGAGCACGCGAAGCCTCGCATCGTCATCGCCGGGGCCGGGCTCGCGGGTCTTTCGGCGGCGTATCATCTCGCGAGCCACGACCCGCTCGTCGTCGAGAGCGAAGCGCGCCCCGGCGGCCTCTGTCGCTCGCTGCGGAGCGGAGGCTTCACGTTCGACTTCACCGGTCACCTGCTGCACATGAAACGGCCCGAGGTTCGCGAGCTGGTGCAGCGGCTCACGGGATCCGGGGCATTTCTCGCAATCGATCGCCGCTCCGGCGTGTACTCGCACCGCACCTACACGGACTATCCGTTCCAGGTGAACACCCACGGGCTCCCGAAGGCGGTGATCCGTGAGTGCTTGATGGGATTCGCCGACATGCGCCAGAAGCCTGCCAAACTCCCGGACGATCCGCCCTTCCTCGAGTGGACTCGCGCAACGTGCTGCCAATGGATCCTCAACCACTTGCGCACCCCGGAACACTGCAAGCTGAATTGGAGGGAACA